>Ga0065711_1006326_pt1 | contig 46857 bp, 25 predicted proteins | sample Hoacrofraction12_FD_59098 | JGI IMG/M metagenome (GOLD analysis project Ga0065711, IMG submission 59098) | Hoatzin crop microbial communities from Cojedes, Venezuela - Epithelial fraction 12 v2 (version 2) | ecosystem: Host-associated > Birds > Digestive system > Esophagus > Crop | place...
TCTCCGACTTATATGGTCTATGGCATCACAAAATAATTAGCAAGTTAAACAAGGAAAAGTTTTTGTTCTTTCCTGCATTGTAAAACAGAAATGAAAGCTCGTAACTCTTAAAAAGCAGGCGGTAAGGAGTTGTGTGAAGAAGGCAGCTTTAAAAATCCTCGTTTAAGACCTTATAGTACAAGTAGTGCTTCCTGAACATCTGGTTCATCAATGCTTTTTTCATGGAAGTAACTCATTAGCAGCCTCTGTTCTGCACTGTAGATACTATTCCATCTCAAACCGGCAATGGACCATTAAGTCTTCCTGATTCAAACTCAATTATAGGCAGTACATCTATATGGAGTTAATTGACATGAAGAAAAGAACTTTTCTTTTTACTAAGTAGGATCAATTTTTACTAAAGAACAAGTCATTTTTCTTTGTTTCTTTTTTTGTGGGATAGCTTTTGCACACTTGAGTGCTGTGAAGGTGAGAGAGGGGACCAACTTGCGTTGATAACTGCACCTTTAATTACTTACTGCTATTTGGGTGAATCTTTCAGGCTGAAAAACCTTTCTGTAGCAGTGGCTGAAGGACCTGTTTTTTGTACACGTCAGTAGTTTTGGATCAAACCTGAGGGTACCAAAGAACGACGTATAAACATATATTATTTTTCTGGCATTCTTGCCCTCCTCTGAGCTTCTAGGGAGCCTTACTGTTATGAGTATATTGTTTCAGGACACCAACCCGGCTGCCATTCCTGCTGAAAACCTACTGCTGACCTTTCACATGTTGCCTGTACTGTTCAGAATAGGGTTGCAGTGACTGTAACTCTGCGGGAGTGCCAAAACCGGCTTAAAAGCCATCTAAGGAAACATAAACAGTCTGAGTGTCTCAGCATGTGGAAACTGGGGGGAGCCTGAGTGGACAGCTCTGCCAAATTGCATTTAGCTAACAGCAGTGCTTTTAAGTCACAGGGGTGGGTGCAGCAGCGGTTCACCTGGTAGAAGAGGAGTGTTTTCTACTGTGTGCTGAAGTAAGACTCTGGGGATATGGAACGCTTTTCTTTTCCTTGCGGTCATGTGTTTCGTGCCTTGCAGTTGTCATCTTTTACCGGTCAGCTTATTTCTTAGTGTGGTGTCAGGAACGTGGCTCAGCTGGTTATATCAAGAACACTTGACTTGGCAGCCTTGCTGCAGGGAGTGTTTTGGTGTCCACGTAGCTAGACGTTGCTCTGAGGTTTTTGGGGTTCCAGCATACTCTGCTCCTCTTCATGCGCTTTCTTAAACTCACTCAGTCTCATGGGTACTAGCTGGTAGAGGAGCCCAAATTCAGTATTCAAGCATTTTGACCCCCTTTGGGTATGTTCCCTTTCTACTTTTCTACCATAGATGCTGCTGCTGAATGATCTCCTGCAAGCTAAAAATGTCTGTCCTATCTCAGGCTGTTATCCTGTTATCACTGCTATGGAACTGTGCTATACCCTGGACTGTCTGGTAGCCAAGAAACAACTGTGGTCTGGCCTGGGACCTTAAGGCATTGCTGAACTTCAGCATAGACGTGACGACTACTTCTGGATGTAGGATTTGGCTTGGGTAGTAAAAGATATTTAAATCGCTGCTGGGGTTTTAATACAGCTTCAGATCAGAGAGGAAGTGACTGTAACCTACAATTATCATTAAAATTTGTTCTGATACATTAGTCACAAAGTATTAGCTGGAAAAACAAAACCTGAAAATGACAAAGGAGATTAGACTTGGTCATTGAGACTTTGCTATGCCTTTCTTTTATTTTACTGAACAAAACTTGTTCAGTCTCCACTTTTCTCTTTGTTTTCCCCAAGCAGGAGAAGTTCAAGAACAATTTCCTTAAAGCTAGCTGTGGAAAGTGAATGCGATCAAGTTGCTAGGAGATAAGTATTTTTTGTTTCTAATGCGGGATGACTTTGGCTGCTTGATGTAAACGACCCCAGTTATAGATCTCTGCTGTCACATTTTTACCTAGAGATAATTGGCCAGCTACAGTTTTTATGCAGCAGTACATATCAGTAGACTTAAGCTAAACGCAATTCTACCAACACAAGGACTCAGAGGAATATTGGCTGTCCTTCAGACTTGTGCGTTGTTTCAGGAAAACAATGACTTAGGAAGAATCTGGGAAGAAACAAAGGTGAAAGAAAGCTTTCTGTTGTTACAAAGGTTGAATTTATGCGTGAACAGTCCTACATATCTGAAAGTTGTGTACGCCACATTCTGTGGTTCAATTTTTAGAAGTGAAGCGTGGGTGGCAGGTATAGGAAAGGGGAAAACATAGTTTTGGGGTAGATAGAGATGTTCATTCACTAACGTTATAGAAAGTCATAAGTACTTGAACAGGTAAAGTACGCTGTTCAGTATCTCTTCTGTTCACAAAGCCATTTTTTTCCTGTGAGATTTCTCAGCGTTCGTCCTAAGAAACTGCATGAGAAGAAAAACTGAAATTGCTTCTTTGAGTGTTCTGTCTGTGTATTGAACTCTATATGTTCAAGGACAACACTGAATCAGCGTTGATAGGCTATGTTGGAGTCCTGGAAAACCTACAAAATGAGTCAAAAGGAAGAAAATTAAAACTATATAATGGCATGTCAGCAACTAAACTCTATTTTTGGGTCCCCTTCACCCTCGACTGCTAGCTCTGGTTCTTTTTCACTCTGCTTACTTCAAAGCACAGAAAAACTAGAAAATTACTATTATATAGCACATATTACTCAACACAGACCTGGATCTGGATATTATGGTCTTCAGTGGAAATGTAAGGTCTCTTCTTAGATTTGTCAAAGCTGTCTTAATTTCTCTGAAGCTCATAGCTATCCCATGTTATAGATGACCTAAAATTTGAAATTATTCCTGTTGGTTTTGTGTAACTTCATCTTGCTTGTGAGAATAATCTCACTGACCATTTAATTAGGTGTGTTTTGCATTCTCTAACTCTACAGATACTCTTTTCAGAAGACAGAGCCCTAACTACTGATAAATCTGCAAAGACACTGCCGTAATCTGTGGGTCGTCTGGTATGTAAGCATCCCACTTGCAGTGAGCGACTCTGTGCACTACATCAAACTGAGCAAATGGTTGCTTCCGAGAGCTCACATAAGTTAATCAGACTAGCATGTCAGTCTTGTCCTTGCTCAGAATAATACTACCATCTGTTGGATACTAGACTTGCTTCGTTTTGGAAAAAAATGAAAGCATTTAAAAATTCCTGGTTCTCCTCAGAGTATAGGGCTAGGAAGGAAATGTAAAGGTCATTTGCTCAACTTTGGTAGAGTTGATCCTCTCAGAGCACTAGTTTTATTTATTTACACAATGTTCTGCTTCTGCAAGGTTGGGCTCCTGCACCCCAATGCATGTTAGAAGACGATAGCGACTTTCCAACTAAAAGCACCCTTTGCCCTGAAGGGCTCATGTTCCCAGGCTGACAGCATAGCTCTCAGCTGGGTCTTCTCCACCTCCCTCCCTCTACCTTTTCAGAGTCCAGGTCTTTTCTCAGCTGCCCCACTCAAATGATGATCCCGCGCTTCTAGCAAAGCAGAGGAGCGGGAGCCTGTTTGTGTGGTTATTCCGCAGGTCATTGTGCTTTCTTCAGTCTCAGCCCGTACACAGGCAAACTGCAGAATTACTTGTTGTCTGGGGGCTGTTTGGTTTCTGTGGTACTGTCCACCGCAGCATTTCGGTTCTGAGTAAGATCGTTGGTTGCCAAATTGATGTTGATGTATGCGTGTGTGTATACATGTGTTAGCGTGGCAAGCAAGGATTGTTTGTCAAACACAAATCCAGAATGCAACTGGTATGTGTTGCATATACTTAGCATATCCTATTTCTGTGTTGTTTCGCGGTTATGCTTTAAAAACTTTGAAGATCTGGATGAAGGGAACCAGTTTAGAGAACTTCTTGCTGCATTTGTACGAATAGCTTTCGTTGCAGCTGCTTACTTGACTTGAGGACTGGAGTAAATGTTAATTTCTGTTTAAAAAAAAAAATAATCTGTGCTCTTTTGTAACAAGCTTTTTGTTTTATTGAAAGGATGAAGGTAATAATAAAAATAAAGCTTCTTCTTTGGATGAGATGATACCATAATTCCCACATAATTGTTTTGCTCAAGAGCTAGAATACTGTTTTCAAGCAGTGTAAATCAGCTTTAAGCCACACTATCAGGTATATTTGACATTCTTCTGTTGCTGTATATTGTGTGATTGCTGCAGTTCACCTGTCTGACAAAGCACTGCAGTTTTAAGTTGATCTAATGAAAAACTAGAGAACTAGATTTAGAAACTTCTTTAGAAAGACATTAGTGTGATTATCATTGTACCTAGATTAATATCTCTGTAGCTGAGAAAACAACATAGAGCTGATGCTGCTGACTAAATGTCAGCTATTAATGACACAAGTAATTTTAACTGGAAACCTTTCAGCTGGCTTCTGTCACTTCTGTATAAATGTCTGCCCTGCAGAATAGGGCCTGCATCTCAAAGCACCCTTTACTTTGTTAGCAGCAGCACATTGGCTGAGATGCAGTGCTCATTTTCAATAACATACTGCTAACGTGATGATGCAGACAATGTTCAAGCATGCTCTAACAGTAAAATAGTTGGAGGTCAGTGCTGGCATATTTTGAGGCTAAATGTTGGTGCGGTCCACAGCAGTGCTCAAAATATCTGAAGTAGAAAGGGTTTTGTTCTTCCTTTAGTCTTCGATTGAATCTAAATGCTCTGAAAACAAGACTGAATAATCTGGAATTCTGGGTAGTTTATTTCTATAGCATCCTCATCTAAATGACCCATCACATTCTGTCTGTTGTTTAGCAGTCTCTTGTTGAAAAACACTAATTTTAGCTGCACAACTCAGCTGTTCTAGGAATTAAGCTGCAGATTTAGGAAGCAATAATGATGGCATATGATTTGTGTTTCCCACTGCTTGGCACATGAGTCATAAAAAATCTTGAATTTAATATTTTTGTATTTTTTGTAATATGTTTTCAAGATGTTTCTGCTGGATGTTGTGCCTTATGAAATAACTGGGACATTGTACAGTTAAATATACTCTCTGGGTATTTATGAATTGTAGCTGTAATAGAAAGTGTGACAGGTAGAACTGCTAGCACAGCGTATAGCGAGCCAGTCTGTCAAACTCCACCCTAAAGCTTCTTGGCGTGTTAAAAATAGTGGATATGGAATTGGCCCTCATTTGTCTTGGTGCAGGTAATCTCATTTTCTTCTATAAATATAATTTCATGAGTGCTTAACAAGTTAGAAGGCGGCTGTAGTAAAATCCTAGGGGAAAAAATGAAAAACCTTATGCTGGCAAGAGTTGGGACTGTGCTGTTGACAAGATATTTTAGGACCTTTTTTGTTCTTGTGGTTGTTGTGTGTTTTTTTTGTTTTGTTTTTTTTTTTTTAAATTCCCCCTATGTGCCTCCCCCCCCCGGTTGTAAAGCTGGTCAAACTAGTCATTGTAACACAGTGCTGCTTTGCTATAGTAACAAGATATGAAAGTTCTTGTAGGCAGCATTTTAAAGATGAAGAGAAGCGCAGATTAGAAGACAAAACTGGCAAAAGAGTAAGGGTTAGACAGAAAGGTGTCTTTATTGTTTTTGCTCCAGTATTTCTCATCTGGCGTAAGTCTCATTTTTAGAAAGTACTGGTAAAACATCATTATTAAAATTAACTGTAGGTCTCACTAAATGTGAGTAGCTAAACTTTTTGCAGAAGTTGTTGATAGTTTTTTTTTTTTTAATTAGAATCAGTATATCAGTACTTAGGTAAACAATCTTTTTGAATATGAAATAAATGCCTATACGACAAATGTTTGATCATACAAAGTAAGCTAACAGCCTGTGAAAACATTTGCAGATTGAAGTTAAATATTTTATAGCCTTGGAATAAACACAAATTTGTGACTCAGCAATTTATGCTGTAGTCAGATGTCATTAGAAATTTGAAGTTATGATGATATACCAACCAGGAGCAACTTGCAATTGAGTACATGCTGTGAAAGTTATTAGAGGTAATGAATTACTAAAATAAACTTCGGTGCCTGCAGACTGGGCTTTAAAACTGGCTTTAGAGATTCTTTATTCTTATATTCATGAGTGAGATATTTATTAAGTGAAAGCTTTAATTAGTGTTTGAACACAAAAATACATTGCCGGTTTTACACTTCTGGCTATGCCAAAGAACCTGCCATCCGCCTTGCCAGAGGCGTTGTCTTTTTGGCTCCAGATTCTACTCTAAACTAGAGTAAATACCCAGATTTCCCTTTATCTGTGCTGTAGATGAAAAAGCAAGGGGAGCGAATACGCTGGCTATCTGCCACAATGTGTTGTTTAACATTCAGTAGCTACTCAGCCATTGCTGCTTTTATGTAGAATAATTATTCAAATACTGTTTCATGCCTTTTTTTTCCTCTTTGCTATGTATCAGGTTTGCCTGAGGGTTAGGAGGGTACTGGCACTACTGTTGCCTTAATATACATTAGAATTAGTTTTGCTGTTTGGAGCTGTATCAAGGAATCAGCACCCTTAAGGGGGGAAAAAAAACCCCGAAATTTGCTGCTTTAACTGGCAGCTAGTGCACTCACAGCTAGATGACAAATATGTTGTTAGCCAGGCTCAGCTGTGAGTATTCTCTTCAGTACTGGAAACCTGAGGAAGCCTGTGTGGTATAAACATGGGGCTGTTGGTTTATGCGCACGGTGCTGAGAATCTGCACGTGAGCGGGAGCAGCGAAGCTGTGACCTGCAGACTCAGGCAAGACAAGGCTTGTGGGTAGAAGCAGTATGTTATTAAACCCTCAGTGGTAACTGGGAGGCGTAAATATTCCTGTAGTGGCTTGTACTTCAACAGATGTTGAGGTGGCACTTTGTTCAACTTTCAATTCGAATTATGACTACTGGTGTTTCTAACAACATGGTAGATTACAAAGCTTTACTACAATGGTAGTATAGTTTCCTGGAAGTGTGTACTTATCAGTCTCATGGACTTCAGAGTATTGCTAGAAGAAAACAGAGTTCCTGTTGGTCATGCACATCAACAGTATTGACTTTCGAGGGCTTCTTCGCATTTTGTTGTCATGGCAAGGATTGATTTATGGTAAATGTACATCCTCATCTTGCACAGAAATTGTTTTTCGATACTAGGTCTGCTGATTCCTCTTTCTTCTTTGCTGCCTCTGTGTTTCTCTAGTCCCATCACAATTTGGACCTCAGAATCTGGAAGTAAGTTTCCCCTTAGGGGAGAAAAATGAAAGTGAGTTCAGGATAAAACATCCGTTTTCAGAATGCTTTCTTACGGGATCAGTCAGTGTTATGACTTTCATCATACAACAGAGTCCAGCCATTGCTGCAGCATCACAGCTTTCTCCTGAAGCCACCTTATCTGTCTGTCTTGATCGACAAAACTGCTGACAAAATCCCATGTTTCATAAAAACGATTATTGAAATCCCACGTTTACATTTCTGAAACTCTAGCAAATATATAACAACTCCATAGTGATAGACGGCTATAACTGTAGTAACAATAACTGTAGTAATTTTTCATTTGCACTGGCTTTATGAATTGTCAATTGTCCTTGAGGTGCAGCTGATTCTTCACAAGCCTGCTCTAAAAAACAAACATGAGAAAGTGCTGTAGCACTATCCGTATTTTATGCAAGTGTTAATCCATGCTCTATACTTAATTTATTTTACGTCATAACTCAATGCTTTAATGGTCCATTGAATTAAATTGAGATTCTGTGCAAGTGAAGTAATTCTAATTCTCAATTGGAAAATGTAATTAGGGATCAAAATTAGTATGTTTTTTCATAATTTTCTATGAACGTAGGCTATTTGACAAAATAATCCATGGGTATTCTGAGTTCGTTGATATCTTGGTTCACTGCAACACCTCCCCTTTGTTATGTTTGACTTGGAGATTTCAGTGGACGAGTATAAGAAGCTGAGGCACCAGGAGATACCTTTAGGTATTCTCAGAAAGAGTAGTTTGATAACATTCATCCTTGAGCAGCCATTAAAACTATCGATATTGTACAAGCAGTTACACAGGCATACATACAACTGGGTAACTCCCGGCGAGTAGCACCAGGAATTCTGTGGGTAACTAAGGGCAGAGGAAAGCTCTCAAGATCAAAGTATATGGATACCATAAAACTATGCGGGAGGTGTTGTTATTTATTTACATACATCTGCACACTTAGTTTTACTCATTCTGTATTAAATTTCTCTGAGGAGGACAACACTTATTTTAGTTTCTGTGCACCACGTAGCACTTTGACTTATAATAACTGGACATATTTAGATACAGAAAAATATTTAACAATAGTAATGTTCAGTAATATATTTGGTATCAAAGAACTTTATATGAACTATTTCTCAGGTCTTAAAAAAGGCTCAGATTATTTAGAAGAAGTGATGCTTTCCAGATTTTTTTTTCAGATAAGGTCTCTGATTTTGCTTTATTCTGAAGTGATCATTGCAGCAAATACTTAGACACTTTTTGCCAGACTTGTTAAGAGCCTTAAGGTTAAATGATCAGCTGAGGTTAATGAATCTGCTGATTTTTGTCAATGAAGGGGCTTCTCAACTGATATATTTTTCTTTTTTATGAAGACATGGCTGACTTTGATTTACTAAACAAAATAAAAGGATCCATTATGGCCTTCTCCCCGTATAATGAGTTTTTGTAAAATAAAGTAGTTATGCTGATTGGTACTCTTGCTGGAAAATGACTTGTTTCCTGTGGTTTTGCATAAAAGCGTGACAAAGGGAAACTCAAGTTCTTCTAATGCTCTAAGTTGTAATAGAAATCTTCCGTTTGCTCTCTAGCCAACTTAAATTGAAAAAAGAAAAAATCCCACTAATTTTTAGTCGTTAGAATCACTTATAAAATCAGGTATGTTAGAATTGGAACTTTGAGTTTGGGCATAAATAGGTGTCAAGTTAATAATATCAGTATTTTTGCTCTATCTTTGTTTGACTTCATGTAATTTATTTCCTCTAAATTGTCATAGTGTAATCTCAAAACCGAATGTTTTAAAGGCTTGGAAAGTACCAAACTAGCTGAAATACTTACAATGTATAATGCAAGCACCCGTCAGTTTCATTAGTAGCTGCCGCGGTATTTCATCTGTGATTCTTTCAGACTGCGAGGTGGTGCACATCGAGTACTCTAATCAGTGGACACATTGAACTCTATCTCGATGTTCGTAAGTCTTGTCCAAATTGAGGAGCTAAAAGGTTTTTCAGTGCTTGTAATTGGAAGAGAACTAATGAGCAGAAAGATCACAGGTGCCACTTCTTAAAATGGAAGTGCTAGAGAGTCAATTTACTACAGACAGTTGCACACTCACTCTGAACTTGTTGCTTTAATTTCACAAATGCTATAAATAACAAAGCCAGTTTCTGCATCTCCTGGTGGAATGTAAAGAGCAACTGTTGTTTATGCGCTTACTGCCTGGAGCCTCAACATGGAGCTGTGGAAAGAAAAAACCTTGCTGAATAATATCCATCCCATGGTGAGAGTTCTCCTTTCCAATGTTGGCTTCATTCAAAGACTGTTTATGTTTCCCGGGTTCAGAGTGAGTGAAAACTACTGCCACTACAGAGAGGTTGAACCTCTTGCTTTGACTACTTTCTGAAATAAGCCTTAGACGAAATAAATCTGGAAGTGTAGGTCTGCTTATCAACGGAAATGGCAGCATCTTTGCTGGTTTTTGTACCGCATGCGTGTTTGACTCTGGTTGCACCAGCCTGAGTGACTGCTTTCCACCACTGCCTTCAGACACACAGGCTCCCCACTCGGATTTTCTATAATGTCGTATTATGAATACTATGCATACAAACAAAGCTAAATTTGATTTATTTAACAAACCTATTATCCACTAGGATACTGTATTATTTGTCATCCAAGTTTGCGCAAATATACAGGGGCTCGTAGAGGGCTGTAGAAGAGGAGAGCCTTTGGGTAGAGAGCCTAGGGGATTCATATCCTAAATATTGTTATGCTGCTGTTTTCTTTGAGTTATTTTACAAAAAAGGGTTGTTGGGGTGAGGAGCAGCAGATCGGAATTCTATTCTGGGACAACCATTGAATATGACCCTCCTGGCCTTCATGAAAAAGGCTTTTCAGTTTGGGTTTAACTGAATGAATTCCATCTGTACACAAAAAAAAAACCCCTCCATCCCAAAACAACACCCCTCCCCTCCCAGCAAAGCCAACCAATCAAAACCCAAACCAAACTTTATAACAAGTAAACAAAAATGTTTTAGTCTATCCATTAGCTACGTACTCAGTGTTCTAAACTTGAAATATTCTGCTGTGTATAACCTCTGCTGGTGTAAGGCTTCTCTTGAATACACACGTGCATGTTTTTGTATTTTTTTTTTTTTTAAATAACAGGCAAACAAACCCCAAGTCATTTTTCCAATTAATTTTCAAGGATTGTTTGTAAATATCAAGATGATGGATTTATGTGAAGGAACTCATGAATATTCCAAGTATGAAGCATTCTATCCTCTGCAGCGTTTGAACTTGTTTGACTTGTAGATGTCAATGTAGTCTATCGGGAAGCCACTCTTCTGTGACATGTTTTTATAACGAGCTTTCAGTAGAACCTCTTTTCAAACTTTTCCTCGTGTGACTATTTATATACAGTTACACGGAAGCAGCTGATAAAGCGTTCAAACAATAGCGCGTAAATCTTTGTCAGCGCTCATTAGCATTTTAGAGAATGCAAAATACTCTAACTGGAACAAAGTCAGATCTTTTTCTAAATCCTCATTGCAATCTAGTAGTAAAGACCCACTGTGCTTTTAGTAGGCATATTAATGATGAGTGAGTGACTTCTTCAGTGTTTGTGTCCTCCGCAGTGCGTTGGATGTAATGTTTAGCACAGACTGGATTTTTTTAGGCTTTCACTTCTACACAGGCCTCTCTGTGCATACTTCCGTGATGCTCCAGAAACATCTTCTCAATAAATACGCCCTTTTTGATGGGTGCACCCTAAAAATCATAGCTGGTCTGAAAGGTATTTGCTGCTTGTAATTAAAAAAGGACATCTCAGTTCTAGGTGTGACTGGTACAACTGAACCAGACCTGCTCTTTGTATGCTCTTAACTCAGTAGAGGAAAAAATAACTACAGGGAGTTATAGAAAAATACGTGTTCCACTATGTCATGGTTATATATTTAGTATTTTTGCCGTATGCGGGTCAACAGCATCTTTAGAAATGGATGCTTTCAGAATCAGATGGGTTGGAAACAGGCAATCCTCATGAACAGGTATCTCCTGCTGTGTGAACAGATGAGTGGAAAGAGATCAACAGCAGTTGGAAAGCCAGCCAGCCGAACCCTGGTACAAGGACATTGTCAAGGGAAGGATTTGATCTCTGCAACATTCTCTGAACGAGAGGCAAGAACTTGAAAACTAGTGAAAACCAGAACATCTAAACTAAGCTCAGGAACATCTCAGAAACATGAAAACAGGGTTGACTTAAAATATGATCCTTGGGAGCTAGAGGGCTTAGGGAATGACTGTTACCTGAAAGCTAGAATTTTGTATACAGAATAAGTGTTTCTCCCATGTTGTCATCTAGTGGTTACTGGAATGGAAAGAGACCAATGCTGTGATCAAGCAATGGAAATATTAGAGATTGTGTATTTAATTTTGACTTTTCTTTGACTTCTCCAGGATTAAGAGGACTATTTGATTTGATTGCAATATTAGACTGCACAGTTACTACTGTGCTAAAGTGAAAAATAGTGCTGGAAGGGGATGGGAAGGGGAACTGAAGAAATGATGAGCTTATGCATTATCATTTGTAAGTTACTGATCGTTATTTAAAAAAAAACAAAACAAAGAACAAAACAGCAGAGCAGTAGGAAGAGTGAATGCGAAGCAAAATGGAAACAGCAGATATCTATACAATTATATTGCAGGTGTCAGTGAGAACACTGGTTAGATAAAAGACCTTTCTCAGTTTTGTTGTGCTAAACATGAAATAGAATTTTTCATTGTTGATACTGTGTACTCATCAATTCTGCATTCCATCTGCAGTGTATTTCCACTAAAAAAGAGCTCACTTGCTGCTTGCGTGTTTACTTTTATCTCTATTTGGTGGTAAGTGGAAATCAAAGCTTTGACGTGTTCCATATATAACAGTGAACAGAAAGCTTCAAAATGCAAATCCAATCACAGCACATCAAAAAAAAAAAAAAAATCCACCACAAAAAAACCCTAAAGAAATCGAAGGACGTTTGAGAGGATGAGGTGAATAGGACTGGTGAAAGCTTGTCAAAAGATGAAAGAAAGTGCATTCTTGAACTATAATAATAGAAAACAGGAGTTAGATGGAGATTTTTTTCTAAATACCAATGGCCTTTTGTGCACTGGTCTCACTCAGTATGTATAGTAACTAACTTCTGCTCAGAGCGGAAGAGATGCAGAGGGAACCTTACCTCCCTATGGTAGATCTAGACAAGTACGAGCTTCCCCAGCCCTCAATTTTTTTGCAGCTTTGTAAAACTTCAGTTTCATTCTGATATGTAACCTTTTGAATTTATTGGTGTATCCGAGACCTTAGATTACATTTTGGTCCATAGCTAGGTGACAGTCAACACACATCCAAGACTAAGGAGAAAAAGATAAAGACTACTTGCTATTTTCTTGAGGTCAAGGGCTATGACTCAGTCTCCTGTATGCTGTGAAAGTTAAATAATAATAGGCAGTCTTTGCTGAATGTCTGCTCATGACTGTCCTGGTTTGGCTGGGATAGAGTTAATTTTCCTCACAGTAGTTGCTGTGTTTTAGATTGAGTACAAGAAGAGTGTTGATAACAGTGATGTTTTTGGTTGTTGCTATGAAATCAAGGACTCCTTCCAGTTTCTCACATTCAGCTAACAAGCAGGTGTGCGGGAGCTGGGAGGGAGCATGACCAGACAGATAGCCCAGCTGGCGAACAGAAATATTCCATACCATGGTTGTCATGCTCCGGTTAGGAATGAGGATTGGGTGGGAGGCAGAAAGCTGTTGGGTCTTCCTATTTTCATGGGTTTGAATCCTCTCTCATTTGTGAGTTTGAATTTTTTGGGGGGAATTTAGNGANNNTCCAAGTTCTGTGGTTGCTGTTCAGGGACTGGCTGTGAATCGGTCGTCAAGTGGTAAGAAAAATTGTATTGTATATGGTCTGTTTTGTATATTCATTATTATTAGTATTAGTATTTCCTTTGTTGTCCTATTAAACTGTCTTTATCTCAAGCCATGAGTTTCCCCTTCTGTCCATTGCTCCTCCTCATCCCGCTGGGGTGTAAGGGGAGGGGTGAGCGAGTGGCTGTCTAGAGCTTGGCTGCCAGGTTAAACTACCACAATGACTTTGTGGAATTTGGTCACTATAGAAGAGCAAAGACCAGTGTGGTCCGTATTACTTGAACATTAACAAGGGATGGAGGTGATGCAGGACAATTTAGGCATGAATGTGATTCTTCTGATTCCTGCAGTATAGACCAAGTGGCTGCAGAGGGATATGAGTCTAAGCAGAAATCCACCATGAAAAGAATCAATATTCTCCAGTATGATCTTCACTGGACACGGTACATTTTCCTGAAAAACCATTAGAATAATGAATGGCTATTCTCTAAAATTTTTCTACAGATTTGCCAACAAACTTATGACAGAGAATGTGACACTCATGTCCATGACTGTCTCCAAGTCCACTGGAGGACTAGCATAACGAACTGGTCTAAGACATTATCTTTCCTTGTTTCTGATCATAATTTTTAAATTTTTTTTAATGTCTGTTACTGGAGGGTTCAGCTAGATAATAAAGATATATGAATAGAGTCAGAAGACAGACAATTAATACTTAGTCAAAGGAATATTCTGCAAAAGGAGTGAAATGTGTCAGTTAAGGTCCTGAAAGATAAACAGGTCTATTAGGACCCCCAAAAATTGCACACCTGAAATTTTCTATATTCTGGATGAAGCTGATACGAAAATGCTTTTCCAGTTGTGGTCTTCAGAAGATTTAAGATGTTCTTAATGCTGCAGAAAGAGTTACTTTGCATGAAGCAATGAAGGTGACTCAAAAGGTGTATTCAACAAAACATTTTCTTTATTAAAGGCTTGTATGAGCCTTGTGATCAGATACGTTAATAACAGAGACCCTGATCATCCTCTTGGGTCCAAAATGCAGTATGAAACATTTGTTTAAGATGGAATGAATTTATATTCTGTCATGTTTTGGTCACCATGTATCATTCTGGAAAAACAATTGCTTTCTGTATCCATTATTTTACAAGTTAAGCATAATTTTACAAATTGTACATTATTTAAAAATATTATTTCTGTGCTTTCTGAACTTACTGGGATTTTGTCCGAAAACTTCTGGAGAATGACTTCGCAACTGGAGATCACTGTTCGGATTTACTATCTTCAGTATCACCCTGCCTGCCTGACCATAGGAAGCTTGTGAGAATGCTTTTCACGTGCCACAAGCAACTATGTACTATACTGAAGCACACACAGGTACATGATGTGAGTGTGTGGAAAATCACGTTAACCGAAAAATTTATGCAGTCACTTTCTTGCAAGAAAATTTATGCAATTACCTTTTTGGCAGAGCACAAATTTTAGTTTAACTAATGTATTTTCTTTTGGAGATGAGTGTTATCCTGACAGTTCTTGTTTAATACTCTTACTGCCACATTGATAAAGTATTTAGAAGCAAAAGCCAGTGATTAGATTTCTGGAAATCATGACTTTGTTATATGACTCAGCTGGGAGATACTGAAATCATCAAATCGATGGCAAATGAATATGAAGACTTGTTGACTTCTAAGTAAAATACCAACAGGGTAACTTTGTCAGTAAAAAACCACCAAACGCTACTCTACATTTATGTAGCATGTTATGACAAAAAGTATGCCAAATGGGTCACACCGGGAAGACTCAACTTCTTGCTGTCACTTTGGTCACCACGTAACATTTCTGTCCAACTACACATAGTGGCTGTAACTGCCTTGGGGATCATGGTTAAGTTGACTGTTAGTCTTGAAATTAACTTTTGCCTTTGATAGCAGCAGAGAGAAGTCTGTTCATTTGTACGTCTGGCCAACAGTTGGTAAATGTGGCCTGTGAAAGGAATGATGGAAATATCACTGCTGTTGCCATGCGCTTTACTTTGTGATGAATCTGAACCTGGGCGTATTGACTTCCCGCGTTTTCTGCAGTTCTCCACAAGCTGTGCCTGTCGTTGGGGGTATGTGTGAGACTTCCCACACGGCTCCTCATCCCTCTGCTGAGGTGGCTGTGCTAGGACTCGGGCTGTGTCCATTTCTAGTGCTGAGAGGATGAGCGATGACTTAGCCAAGTGCACAAGAAAATAGCTTGCTGATGGTAAGGAACCAAATTCTGCTTCTGTTGAGACTGGGCAGATTTTTCCACCTGTTTTCCTGTTGTCTCTTGGTCTCCGAGCAGTTACAACGATGTTCCTCCTCCTGTGTCCTTGTTTTTAACAATCCAAAGGTGCTGGTACTGTTTGTACTTGAGGAACTCAGTACCTAAGAACATTTCTAATGTAAGTCAAATTACACCATGGCTGAGTTGTTTGATAGTCTTTGGTCATTGTGATGGTACAACATGAAATTGTTTAACTAGAATGTAGATGTTCATGAGTGACGGTTATTTCTTGTCTTCATGTCTCTTGCCTGTAAATTTCCAAAAAAGTTAATATATTGAAGATAAGATGAAGAAAAAGATTCTGCAGAGTACAAAATGGATTAGACAATTATGCCACTCATAAAACAGCTTTTCTTCTAAGTTCAATATCTTCTCAACAGTGTTTAAATAGTTGCTAATTGAGATAAATATTGAAGAAATATGCTTAGATTCTGCAAAGGGGTAAGCAGTTGGTAAGACTCCTGAAGCATAGTGGGTTGTTTTTTTTTTTTTTTCCTTGAAGTAGGATATTTTCACCTGAAGTCAGAAGATAAGACAAATTACTCCACTTTACTTGTAATTCCACACTGAATCACTGCGTGACCTTTGAGTTGATCACTCGGAGCTTCATTTTTCCTAGCCTAGAAAACAAAATAGCATTCCTGTGAGGTCCTCCAAGAAAATGTTTTAGTAACACTGTTCAGCTTGTTTTCATACATATGAAACAGTGTTTTGGTGGCTCAGAATGTGACTTTGGAGTGTTTCTGCATATGAAGTCAAGCTTCCATGAAATGCTGGTGCTACAGGAAACTTAAATGAGCCAATTGCTGTTGCCCCACCATGCCTAGAAAGCTACACATATTTTTCTGCCTAGCAAATAGGACTGCGAGCATACTGTAGTATTCATTTCAGGACGTTTTGTTGGCTCAGTAGAATGCTCTGTTTGAGTATTTCCATGTCACTTGGAGTCTTTTTCTTGTGCTGCTGGGGAACATGCCATAGAAGGCAACCTAAACTGGGAGAAACTGCCACATAAACACCCAGTGCCACAGATGATTTAATTCGTATCTGCATGTAGCTTGTCCAAAACAGAGCTCCATAACCCAAGTTTTTCAGAGGCAGATGCAGACAGAAATTAGTACTGCAAGTGGCTGTGAATCAGCATGTTACCCTTAATTATTATTTGAATAGTTCTAATGTAGGTATAGGTTTATCCAGAAATTTGGCAGGTGGAGATTGTTGGATCTGAATCAGTTATACCTAAGCAAAATTATTTTAACCTGGACTGTTGCTTAGGTGATCTTGCTTACTATTCTTTTTACTACTGTGATGGAAAACACAGAATATATGTCTCTCAGAAAGCCTTGGTGCCTCCTAAAACTATCAGATGGTAAGCATAATTACGTTAGCGTATTTATAGGAGCAGAAGAAAAGCCATTCTGATAGTAAGCACACCAACAACAAACCAGTTGAGGAATTATTGATGGAACTTGAAGGGAAGCAAAGTATGAGTGTAATCGAATCCTTCAGTGCGAGCATAGATACTATCGTTATAGTAAAGAAGTATACAGGACATCATATTTCTGCAAATAATAAATAAATGATAAATTATCCTCTTGAGGTTCATGGCTTCTTAGATGGAACAGTATGCTTTCGCACGTGAGATGCACTTAATGCTGGTCAGCACCTTGGAAGACTGAGAAATCTGACCCACCAGTATTTTTCACTGTTCTTGTCTGATCTAGCTAAGGATCTACACATCAGCCAAGTTAGCCCAATACGTACTGCTTTTTCTCTTTAGGCCGAAGGTCTGTGCACTCTGTTACCAAGATCAGTGTTCTGGTGTGGGTAATAAAGTAAAATTTATCATCAAAAAAATTTCTCTTCGTGCTCCCTCCCTCCTCGCCCAAATAACGCATGGAAGCCAATAGCAATGTGCTCCTGCATTATAGGAGTGGTTTTGGTGATACCTTAAGACTGTGCATGGCTTCTGAGCGCTGCTCTTCCTGACACAAAGTGAAATCAGAAGTTGGTTTGCAGCCAGGGTAAAACTGAGGTAGCTGTATTGACAGAGCTGCAAAGGAAAGCAAGGTGCAATAAAATGCCTACTGCTGCAAAAGCCCTTAAGATGTCTTTTCAAGCATTGAAGCAGGACACATTTGGTGTTGTCCTTAGACTGGAAAAATGAAAAGGACTTCTGACTGCATTCATACTCATCCTGTCTGGGTACAGGTCCTGTTAATTATGAGAGGAGGCAATTCTGCTCATTTTTACAATGCTTTTGCAAGAGTTTTCTAGTATGGCTGACATAAAGGACCGTGGTACAAGAGAACTGCACTAAAAGGGATGGGCTTAACAGGAAGGTAGTGATCTTCTGTGCTAAAGCATAAATCAAAAGAGTGATTTAAAAGTTAATGGCTCCTTAACATTTGTACCTGAACTACTGTATGTAAACAGGCAGTATAGGTATGGGAAATAGGAAAAGAGGGAAATCACTGAATCACTAAAGGGGAACTACTATTTCTCAAGGCAGAACGTGCACAGCAGTTCTGGTAAGAAAACAAATTCTGCAATAAAAAGAATTTGTTAAACAGCTTATCTGCATATAAGAAATATTTATTAAAAAATGCCAAAATGATCACGTGGTATTAGAACATTTATTAAGGTAGTTTAAAAAACTAAAATATGTCTCCAGCAGAGAATATTGCAGGGTCCAGATATGAGGAATATCTAGAAAAGGAGGCTGAGGGGAGATCTTATCACTCTCTATAGCAAGGCATTTGTAGTGAGGTGGGTGTTGGTCACTTCTCCCAAACAACTGGAAATAAGACAATAGTCAATGGCCTCAAGTTTTATCAGGGGATGTTTAGACTGTATATTTTCCTTAGATAGGAAAAATTTCTTCACTGAAATGGCTGTCAAGCACTGGAACAGGCTGCCCAGAGAAGTGGTGGAGTCACCATCCCTGGAGCTTTTTAAAAGACCTGTAGATATGGTACTTAGGAACATGGTTTAGTGATGGATTTCAGTATTAGGTTTACGGTTGGACTTGATGGTCTTAAGTGTCTTTTCTAACCTAAATGATTCTATGTCATTATATTAAGAAGCTTCAGACAAGATCAGAAAAATTTTATAGCTCGATAAAATCTTCCGTAGTTTGCTGTATGATTTGTTGAGTTTTTAGGACCCATATTTGACCTGGGACTCAACTTTTAATAAAAATAAGGCACTCAAGCTGTCGTGTGTGATGTAGAACCACTTTTTTCTGAACAACAGGGAAATACACATTTTCAACAGTCGGTTAAGCTGAAAACTGCATCGGATTTCTCCCTTTGTGTCCAGATTTGAAGGAATTAGACCTCTTGTAGCAAGTGCTTTCTGAGAAAGGCTGATTTTGAAACTCTCTACCAGGGCAGTTCTCTGGTGCAGCTCTCTGTCTTGGGCTTGGAGACAAGTTCTGTCTTCAACAATCAGTGCCCAATGAAAGGCAGCACCTGGGATCAGTCAAACATCCTCAAGAGTTGTCTAAAGATGTTTGCCTGGAGAGGGGGAGACCTGGTGGACTACATCTCAAAGAAACTTGTGAATGTTAGCTTGGAGAAGATTGTTTGGAGATTGATGTTAATCAGGGTAGGTAGCTGCTGATGGAAGCTGATCGCTGACTCCTTTTGCCCTAAGGAGTAGTAACCTCACTGCAGTAGGCAGTGAACAGGAATTGTTACCACTGCTGTCTAATCCTTGGGAAATGGGCTGTAAATAGAGGATTTTTCTTGTTTTCTACAACTCTGAAGCCAGAATGACAAGGAGCCCTGCTAATAGCTTTAAATTCTACTTTATCTAACTGTAGGCTTATCTCTTGGGCTTTTAGCAGCTGCTCAATAGCTATTTGTCAGACACTTTGAGCAGTACTATCTTTCTTTACTTTCTTTATGTTGTACCATACCGCTAACTCCTAATCAGCCAGTTTCACAACTCAAGGTATGTATTAATTTGCTAAATAGCCAAGGAGTGGTCAAACACGTCTGTATTTGGAGAATAGTTGGAGTCTCTAGTAGAGGAAGAAAAATTTTAGAAGCCTTAAAACTTGCTTACAGTTCCTACATAGTGGAGTTTTTAGAACTTTCAAACCTGTAACTTTTGGTGTTTGTAACAAATAATAATATTTGCATTTGGCAACAAATAAAATGAAAATGAATCAACAAAATCAGCAAATAAAATGAAAATGAATCAAATTAGTGATGCGAGCTCTCCGACTGCTAGGCTGGGTTGCCTCAAGGCTACAACTTTGTTAATCAACTAGTTGGTTATAAGCAATGTTTCCTTGAAGGAATATGGGTCAATTAATTGCTGCCTTGCTGTGAGCTCCTTTTTCTTCCTGCCTAAATCCATTATACAAGGCAGTGTTGTGACAGAAGACAACTTCAAAGTCCTGCTGCTGACAGAAGGGAGAGAAGGGAGCAAGGGAGAATTGTGTTTTATGTTTTATGGCTGTGAAATGACAGCCAAAGTCTGGGGTGAGAGTGGCAAGGAGCAACGAGTGCGTACAGAGTCCTTGTGGTGTGAATCAGGGTGCTCTCATAGCCAAGTGGTTGTGAACTTTGCAATATTTCAGAAATTTCTGCATGTCTATACTTTGGATAGTGGTAACTTATGCTGGGTCCAGAGATTCTTTAAAGAAGAAACACCACGTCTTGTTGAACTCTACTGCATGTGTCTTAATTTTGATGCTGTCACCGAAAATCCGGGAATAAAACCTTGTAACACCAATGTAGTGTTAAAAGGCAGGCATTCTTTATTGCAGCGCTGGATGCATGGGGGATAATTCCACTGAACGTGCATACCTCATACCTTTTCCGTGCAGTTTATATAGATCAAAAATAGACATATTCATCAGGTTACATCACCTATTCCTTTCATAGTAAAATTTAGTCCATTTCCATACACTCCTCCCAGCCGCGCTTGCGCAGTGTCTCTTAGTGGTGGTCATCGGGGGTCGCAAGATGAAGGCTCATCCTCTTCATCACGGTGTCCGCTGATTGACCCCTGTTTCCGCGCAAGCTCAGTCCTCATCAGGCTCTTGTCCCTGCGGCAAGGTCGTCTTGATTGGTTCTAGACGACTCCTCGTTTTAATTAAAACTAACTTCTTTGGTGGGAGATGCAAGACTCTCTGCTTCAGTTAATTTACACAATAGATAGGTACCACAGATGCACCTGCAACTATTAGGTGATGCTATTTCTACTAAAAATCCCCCTCCACCACTATTGTTTAACATTAATGATTACCTAGGGACTAGACCCTCTGTTCCCAGACCTAATGTCCAGGTGGGTTGGGCTCTACCAGGGACACAGCAGCATTGTTCATGTTTATGGTTAACTGATTTCATCACCTTGGTTATAATGCTACTGCCTTTGAAGACCTGCTTTATCCAGACCTTGTGAATAAGTATTCAAAGTAATCAAAGGTGGGTGTTAAACACACCCATTCTCATTTGAACATACTTTGTTTTGCATTTACTTTAAGCTTATACAAATAACCTCAGAAAAATGGGGGAAATTACAAACTAGGCTTTAAACTCTTGTGTTTGCTGAAGGGAGTTTCTGGAATTATGGTTGTCCTCTGTCACCGAAAATACTCTATAGCCATTTTCTCCTGTGGGAGAATAAGAATATTCATTCCTAATTATTAGTAAGTGTTTGATAAAATGCTGATAGTTATTCCTACAGATGCGATACAAAAAAACCACACGCCTCCACCCTGGTCTTAAAAAAAAGATATATCAGATACTATCACCATTAAAACAAGGCAATAAAAATAGTGCACTGTCCTAGGAAAGAGACATGTAACTTACCTTTTCGTTTTTCAAAGCTAATTACTTATTTCATGGAGGAGGGAGTGTACAGTAAAGACAGACCCCCATAGCATGTTAACTTCTAAACTTACAAAGATCGTAACATGAATAACAAATGTCTTCTGTTGCTGATTTGGGGGGGGGGGAATATCACCAGAAACTACAAGGCGTGTGGTTGTCCTCAGTTTAAACATAGATAGTGCCTCTGATGAGTATTCTAATCATTAGGTGTTTTGCTTGTTTTCATGAATATGCTATTTCTTCTAGGAGAAAATGTTTGTGTCACTGTATCTGAGTTTCTACAATGTTTATTTTTAGTGCAAACAAGATGAAATCATTTACTACAGGAGATACGCTGTCAATTTTTTCTTAGCAAATCCTTCTCGCACAACATATACACATCCTTTTTTTAATGATATTTGTTTCTATAAGTACTCTGGTATCATGATGTATTTATTTGGCAGCATGACTCTCTTGAGAAAGTCACCAACAGCTGGGACAAATCAGTCTCCTGGCAATTCTAGGCTGCAGTTCTGAGTCATTTAAGACCTGTACTTCAGATCATGCAGATTTCTTAGCTGGGGTAATCCTCAAGTAGCTAACTTCTCCGTTTATCCCTCAATGCTGTAGGAATAGGGAAAGGAAATGCATTTGGCATGATATTTTCCTTCTGTTTATGGTCTTCCAGCAGCAAAAGTAGAGGAAGAAAAGACAGTGATGCAAAATGTATTATTCATCACGTTACCCAAATTCTTCTCTGTTGTCTGTGAAGTGTATTCTTCTCACTCTTGACCTCATAGAATTCCTACATGGAAGAAAGTACCATATATTTTGTGTAAAAGGATTTCTGTCTCAAAGCCTTAATCTTAATGCTCTGGACAAAATTGATGTACCATAGGCATCTGGTGCCATTTTAGATCCCTACAATGTGTGAAATGCCCTCGTAGAAATGCAGATAAGACACATCAGATACCTATACCTTCTGAGGTGGGAGGTGGGCACCCAATGATATTTAAATTGTCAGATACCTGTTTCCCAACATCTAGGATCTTGGAGCAGGGTATTCAAGCTCTCCCAAGGAAGATGAAGCCCAACTCAACCTTCTCTCCCTGGAGGAGCATGCGCTGTGTCTCCCTGCTTGGGAAGTCTGACTCATGGCCAGAAAGGTTACTGAACAACCCACCTGCATTTTCTTGCCATTTATGAGGAGGTGGAGTATGTTGGGACTGATATAAGTTAGTGTGCACGTTCTTTAGTTCAAGTGCCTCTCTAAGTTCAGTCCATAGATGAAAATGAATTAACCACCACTGGTGTATTTTAAGTTTTCCCTAGGCTTTTGACAATCACCATCTGAACTACTTGATACAGGCAAAACTGGCCACTTTCAGTATCCCACAATATTCTGTGGAATCCCTACTGTATCAAATACTGCAAAAAAGGAAAGTAAAATTTCTTATCAAACTATGCAGAGTATAAAAGTCGTGCCTGCCTATACTGAGAAAAGGAAAAGATGTTTCTAAGGAAGCTACTGTTCTATGCAGGAAAAAGAGATGCAGAAATTGCAAATCCATCCTGCAGCTTGACAGATTTACAAGACATTTTCCTTTTCAACTGAAAATATAGCAGTGAAGCGCTAAGGCTTAAATTATTCAAAATCAAGTACCAAACTGGACATTAATCTCTTAAACAGAGAAGTTTCAAATACATTTTCCATTCTAAGGAGCCATGATATATTTTTATACCTAGTAAAAGGTATTTCTGTGGAAAATATGCAATGACTTGACAGAAGTTGAGGAAAAATAGTATGTAAATTTTTTCATATAAAGTACGTGCAGACCCTTTACCAACTATATAGATTCTTATTAGAAGATGGGTGCTTAAACTTTGCAATCTTCATTTCCTAACAGGAATTATATGAAATGGCATTCATGTATTTTACCTTAAATCTTTTGAAGATCAAAGAGGTATGTAAAAGATTTTTCCCATTAAGGACAAGCAACTCATTAAAGAGCTATAAGTAGATCTGGAATGGAATATAGCAATGGAATATAGCATCGTCTTGTGAGAAGGCTAATAAATACTTCTCAAGGCCATTCCACAGAATAGTCTTTTTTCTTGACATTTATCAGCTTAATGCAAGCTTCTAGATCAGAAGTACTCTAGACATAGAAAAACAGTGTTGACCTGATTTTTCTAAGGTTTTGAGGCTCCTCACATGAGGGTCTGACAGAAAATATATCTGGGAAAATTAATGTAGAGTGAAATCTTTTCCAAATAAATGCCTTTCTCTTCGTCTTGCTATTGCTAGCAACAGCAGCAGTGCTTGAGCAGTTTAGAGGAGACAACTAGTTGCTCAGGCAGCGTTTACTTACCAAAGTTTAGAATGTGTCTATTTTTTTTAATATGAAAGATGGTTTTGTTAAAAATAAAGTTTTCCTAGAATAATTAGTAGAAACTCCGTCACTCTAAACAGTAAATGTAGACCAAAGTATTCCCAGAAGATCTCACAGCCCTATGAGCTTACTTTTTCTGGAGTGTGCCAGGCGTATTCAAAATCTGAAGTCCAGGAATGCTTTGCTGGCCCTAATGGGAACTGAGGGTACGTCCCCAGCATGCAAACTCTTCCTGTGGTTTTGGGGGATGCTTAGCTGCCCTAGCAAGCTCTGATCAGTGCGTTTCAGTGCTGGGGAGGCGAGAAACCTGGCAAAGAGAACAGCACACATCTCCACTATCGGCTTGGGTTCAAACTGGTTGATTGGTTGGTTTGTGGGGTGTTTTGGGGTTTTTTGTGTTTTTTTTCAAAGCTGCTAGCCAACCAGCCAGTGCTGTGCTGTGGCACAGCTCACCCTGTTGCAGGTGCAGGGCTTTCTGTCTTTGAACCTGATGAAGTTGTCATTGGCCCAATGTCTGCCTGGCTGCTCTGTCCGTGATTGTGTCAGCCGTGCACTTAGGAAGTTAGATAAGGCAAACAGAGGGAGAGGAGACATTACCAACAGCCCTGATGTTTCCCACTCTCTCTGTCAGTAGTAGGAATACCACTAATGAAACCTGACAAAACTTCAACCCTGTCTCTGTACCCTGGCAGAAACTTTTCATTTATTTGTGCTTTCCTGTTCCTTAAAACCTACCCTGCATGCTAAGCTCCTTTCTCTTGTCCCTGCAATGAACATTGCTGATCTCCTTGCGTTGCCTCCCAGTCTCCCCAACAAAGCACCCTGAATCTCTTCTGAGGCTGAGAGAAGCACTGGTAGGTATACAGCTCATGTGAGAATGTCGGCATGGTTTAATTTCACAGATAACAGGCTGCATTTGCAAAACCAAGTCAGTCTCAGATTTTTCAATAATGGGTGACATTTGATTGAAATCAATCTAATTCAGATTCTGACCTCCAAAAATTAAAATTCCTTATCTTGCACACCAGCTTTAATATCTGATCTCAGTTTAAGTGTATGAAATGCCTGATTTCTTTTAAGATATGTATTAGCTTTTATATTAATCTGTTTCTTTTGGGCAATAGTTTTTTCCTCTTAATTACTATTAAACAACTGTATTTTTTCTTTGCCACCATTAGGTATCTTGTGCTCTTATACTGCTGAACAAACTTCTCTCTTTTGTCATGATTTAGGGTTCTAAGATTTTATTCTTGTCTGTTGCCCAGAGAACTCTGTATTTTGGTAGCAAAGAAGGAAACTCTGACAGCACGTGCCACGAGAATGATAAATTCATATTTTTAGAAAACATCTTAGCTTCAGTCACTGTCACATCAGTGTTCTTTATGTTCCCAACCTGAGAATTTTCTATAACGAAAACCAGTGTGTGGATTCCTCTGGTTGGAAACATGACCAAGAGGCTGTGATCACTGTACACCTTATACTTCAGATGATTTCATAGTCAGTAAAAACCACCGACTTTCTGCCGCCAGCCAGTATCTCTACCTCTATGTGCAAGCGTCATTTCAGCCCATGACGGTGCAAGCGGAATTCACCAATTGTTCTTTTCCTGCTGAAGATCAAAAGAAACATCTGAAGCTGCTATTTGCTTTCCACCTTGGTGGTAACCTTTGGGTGACGCCTGACCACTTCAGTTTTTTGTCCTGTTACTTCCAAAGGTCTTTTCTTGTTTCTAGCAATAATGTAGCTGGTTTTGTTCCTCCTGTACACTTCAGTGTTTCTTCTCCTCATGTGTTCCTTCCATGTAAGGTGATGTAAACATTCAATAATTTTTCAAATTGCTATACAAATCTGATAGCTGTCAGCCAGCCACAGCAGGCTCTTCAGAGGTGTCTGCTTCTTCAGGAATGTGTGCTATTTTACATCTTGTCTCTTTTATCTAATAATCTGAAATTGTTTCACCTTTAGTAATATCAGAAACTATTTAGTAGTATCAGAAACAGAATATGATCTTCTGTTAGTGGTTATTAGTCTCCTTGTAATCCAAGGTAAAATAGAAACTATTGGTTTGACTTGTATTGGACTGTGTGTTAGAGAGTTGTGGAAAATGTAAGAATTTTTATCACCTGTCATCTTTGTATTTTCTAGTTCAGTCTCTTCCTTGTGTCACTTTCAAGTATAACCGTAGATGTCATTTCTGTGATGAAGAGATCAAATTTTATATTCATGGATTCTTTTCAATTGTTTTCTCCCCCATTCACATCTGTTTTTTCAATATTGTCCTCTTTAGATTTGCAAAGAAGCAGTTCGCTAACTAATTACAATTTTTGAACAATTTTGTTTTGTCAGACTTCTCAAGTCTTAGGCAACACAGAAATCTAGGTATTTGATGCTTTTCATTTGTTTTCAAATGATTGCTATTATTGCAATCAACTAAATGACTAATCTTTATTGCACTTCAAGAGAAATCCAAACAATCCACCTAATTGCTCCAATTCTAACTTTGATTTCTAAGCAAGGTACTATTGATACATGTTTTGTAGACAAACACTTATTCAGTGAAGTAATCCAGATCATAATACCAAAATAATTTATTAAGCTTACTAAAAGATCGGAGTTGTTGTTGTTAGTGTCTTGTATTTCCTTGTTTCTTTCTAACTACAATGACTAGAAACAAGAATTAAAAAACCTTCTTGGATCTTTTTAACTCTTTGTTGGTTGTAGATTGGCAGAAATAATGTAATTTAACCAGGTCTGCTTAGGGAACGCCCATCGTTCTCATGTTAGTCTTCAAAATAAAGGAATTCATAGTGGAAAGATTTTCCTGTGGATAAACCAGTATCCAAGTCATCGTCCTGTAATACTTGCAAGGGCATTACTCTCTGTTTCTTTTATTCTGCAAAACCGAGAGTACTGAGCAAAATATCCACAGCTCCACATATCTCCTGTACCTGTAAATATGTAAATCTACTGATTTTGGTGCAGAGGAATTCATAAACAATCTAAGTGTTGGACGAACTTGATAATTATCTCGTGTCTATTTTGAGATGTGTTGAATGGGCTTGAAAATGTTAAAAAAACCTGAGTGAACACTAATGCCTTTACCAACAGCGATAAATTGAATTCCTAACTAAACTGTCGTTCTGTCATCTCTTCTTCCTTAATTTGTGAGATATTCCTTTATAGAATCAGCAACTGTACAGACTTGATGGCAGTAACTGCTGCTTATCACAGAAACTTTATCTAAATGTGAGGTGTGTTGTTTTGTGATTTAGTAAAATCCTAACTTCTCTGGAAGGGACATGTTTGTAAAGAATAAAACTGTTCTAAGAATTTGTAAAATGATCACTTCTCACCTGTACTTCACGCTAGATGTTTTCAAGCACTCGAAGAATAATTTTGGGGGTGACAAGTATGTTGTTCTATTGCAGAAGAAACAAAATTCAAACTTTCTGATTCTGCCGGATACTGTGTCATTTAAAAGAGGTCACCTTGAGTTAAGGCTGGCAGGAGACCTGATGGGAGTGTAGATTATTAATTTTATTTCTCTTTTTACTAAATGATGAGAAAACTCTTTTTTTGTTTAAAGAAACCAGTCTTTCAATAATAATTTTCATCAAGTGTTTTAAAAGGCTTTTAAAGTGTTGAAATTGTAGTAGCAGGTGTTGCTTGTAGTGGCAGGTCTTTTATGATGAATGGTGTATATTGACAGGCAGTATATATTACTGTCATAGGCAGGGCTGTGTAAATAATGCCATTTTTGATACAAATGGAAGGTGGGGGAAGGAGACTTATTTTTCTTGTTGGACAATGAAATATTGTTGCTCTGGAAAACAAACAGACTTTTCAACTTCTCTACCCCAAACAAAATGGGTCAGCCTTAATTAGATGGAAAATATGTCCTCAATTATAAAGCTTGCTTTAGTTGTTGACGTTACACTCTTCAAAAATTGTCTGCACAACAAATGCCCATCACTTAAAAATTATTAATTTCATGTATTATTATAGTTATTACTGCTACTCACAGATATCTAAATCATAAGTCTTGATTTTAGCATTATCTTCCCTTAGTTTTGGTTAAAAAGTTTCATCAAATTTAGTCATTCTGAAATTGCTAATAATTTTAATTGATTTGTCTGTCCAAAAGAAATAATTATTACTATGAGGTAGTCCAAGGAAGGGTTTCCATGCATTCATCAGGTTAGTTGTTTTTTTTTCTCCTGAGTCAGTCATTGATTTTTTTTTTTTTTTTTTAAATTTATTTTTAGAGGTCTAATGGAAAGAGTTTATGATAAGCAGAGACCAGGTCCTGGTTCTTGAAAATCCCATGAGAGATGGAGTCAGGTGGCACTTGGGAGAAGTAAGCAATGAGCTCGGTGTGGCTACTGCGTTAGCTGGGGAGAAAGTGGGGGATGTTCTATAGAGAGATCTGTGCTAGGAAAAATGTGGGTGAACCTGGCTGCCTCTTTCAGCAGATACTGACTAGCATCATTGCCTAGTTTCCATGACTGGTCCTCAATCACCACCTCTCCCCAGCTCACCTGTATGTAGTGCAGTTCTCCCTCCGTTTCTCTGTCTTGCCATCAAAAGAACAAGTGCTATAGAACTGAGACAAGCTTGGCTTTATCCTGACTCTCTTGTGGTAAAGAAATGACGGATGGCAATAAGCCTTATGGTGTCTTTGTTTTCCTGGAGTGCTTAGTTTTATAAAGTGTAGAATCATTTAGGTTGGAAAAGACCTTGAACATCACTGAGTCCAACAGCAAACCCAATACTGCCAAGTTCACCACTAAACCATGTCCCTAAGTACCACATCTACAAGTTTTTTTGAACACCTCCAGAGATGGTGACTCCACCACTTCCCTGTGCAGCCGGTTCCAATGCTTGACAATCCTTTTGGTGAAGAAATTTTTCCTAATAACCAATCTAAACCTCCCCTGACGCAACTTGAGGCCATTGCCTCTGGTCCTATTGCCTGCTACTTGGGAGAAGAGACCAACACCCACCTCATTACAACATCCTGTCAGGTAGTTGTAGAGAGCAATAAGATCTCCCCTCAGCCTCCTCTTCTCCAGACTGAACAACCCCAGTTCCCTCAGCCACTCCTGGTCAGATTTGTTCTCCAGACCCTTCACCAGCCTCATTGCCCTTCTCTGGACACGCTCCAGTACCTCAATGTCCTTCTTGTAGTGAGGGGCCCAAAACTGAACACAGTACTCCAGGTGGGGTCGCACCAGTGCTGAGTACAGGGGCACGATTCTGTCCCTGCTCCTGCTGGCCACACCATTCCTGATACAAGCGAGGATGCCATTGGCCTTCTTGACCTCCTGGGCACGCTGCCAGGTGTATGGTACCAATGCATGATGCTTCTGTTAATGAATGCATGTCAACCTGGTGAACTAGTTATCACTCAGGAAAACACTCATAAATTTGACGGTGTCTCTAGATTTAATGCCCTGTACCTGCTCCTTCCTTCCTTCTGGGAGGTGACTGCCCTGTCCAGGGGATGGCTGGAAAGGGAGAAGCTGGACATACAGGTGCTGGGTGCTCCTGGGCACGTGCAGTCATCAAAAATAAGGTTGTAGTTGATAAGTGTGCCCTGAACACCACCTGGTGTGTTATAGGAAATATTTTATTTAGGGTGGGGCCTCAAAGTGTTGTATTTGTTTTTTTCTGTTTGGGTTTTTTTTTTTTTTCCTAGATTACCTTAAAGAATGAAGGCCATAAAGCCTGTTCCTCTACACTCGGGTTTACTTTTCAAAAACTCCAGCTCCTTCTCCAAGTGAGGTGTTAAACAGTACCTCAAGTTAAAAACTGGTCTTAAAAAACAGCTCAGTCATAATGTATATGTGTACATCTATAAATTAATTTAAATTTATTGATAGCTTAGATTAATATTTACTGATCTTAAACATTTAATGGAATTTAAATATATCTTTCCGGTTAATATCAGAAAGTCTTGGCACTGTACCCAGATTAGTTATTAGTTGTCAACTGACTTTCATGTGGAAAAACTAAATAAAAGCAAAAGTCTCATCTATATTTAGAAATAATAACTCTGAATTAATTAGAGGATGGAGGAATATAAACACTAGTTTGAAACCTCAAAGGGATGCCCTGATTTTCACTGCCATTAAAAAGTTTGGGTTTTTGTGAGGATTTATGGTGCATACCAAGCTGCATTATAGCTAAAATATTCTAACTGATTTTCTAATTCTACCCTTACATTCTCTTCTACTGTCAACACAGTGAGGAGACTTCTATTCTCTTTTAGCTTTTAGTGATTGTGGAGGGGTTTTTTTGTTGTTTTTTTGTTTTTTCCATTATCTGTATTTCATGCTGATCAGGTAAAAGCTGACCTGAGAAGAAAGCCCGGTGATGTGTGGAGTCCAATATGCAATTCCTGATAGTAGAAGATGTACACAAAGAAGGTACAAGAACCTTGCAGAGGTTATTATAGAATGAGTTGGTGACAGGGAAGACTTCTTAATACACAATGTTTTAAGATTGACTTATTGCCTCTAGGCTTCTAGAGCCTCTATAACTAATATCCTCAGTTATTTAGTTTTTGTGTGCTTGCTTGCTTGTTTGATCTCCCAAAGTATTGCTGCCGGATAGATTTCTTCCTTGCAAGATATTTTATTTGGCAGCTTAAATATTACTATTAAGTCAGCTACTGTACACTACATATTCTGGACTCCATCCTAAACTTTCCTATCAAAACTCATGCATAGAGCTGTTTGCTCACTTTGAAAGTCCTGGTCTATGACCTTTCAGAATTTAGTTTGTGGTAGCTGATAATTGTGATTATTATTGTGTTATTACATATTGTATATATTACATAAAAAATATGTTTATATATAATATATATACAGTGTTGCATGATTCCATGATCATTGCCTTTCAATTAATATTTTACATTGAATTCTAACTCAGAGGCTTGTAAGACAATGCCCTATATTGCTTTCATGCCGTTGAGTATTTTTGTCAGCGTCTGTCTGCTGGGTACACGGCAGTAGTGCAGACTAGGTCTGCATTATTGCACTGACTTGGCGTTTCCCTGTTTTTCCTCGCTCCTGCTTCCTCCCCGTCCTGGACTGCCTTTCCCTAACCTGTTCTGTGCCCAGAGGGGGATTTCAGTGTGCTCACTTGGCAATTTGTAGAACAATGTTGAGAGAAGTGAGTGCTAGAAGACTATACCTGATGGTACTTTTGATTGGATGTATGAAGTGACTAAAAGGCTTCAGTCATGAGCTCTTCCCTCCATCCTTGCCATTTTCCAGCTGTGCTGGATCCATTCACACCCTCCCAGAGCCGTGCCGCTGGCTGGAAGCGACCTCTGGGGATCTCTAGTCTCAAAGTCTGACTACTGCAGAGAATTGGGAGGGGTTTATCTGCAATTTTTTCAAACGCCAAATGGACAGTTAATGTGATAAGTCCTATACGTTATTCACATCTATATGTCTGCATTAATAAGCTGGAATTGGCAAATAATCCAAAACCTGGGATCGTAGTCATGCTGGAGGTGGGCTGAAGGGTAGGAGGCAAGGCTTCCCTTTTGAGGAGAATATAACTGAGGATTAGGTGACTCCATTTTCATCTGGAGCTCTTACTGCGTACAGCTTAGCTGCATACTGGAATGCAAAAATTATAATTGGACTAACTGGACACTGCTGTATTCCTAGAAACTTGCTTAAGGTATATCCGAAGTTGCATCTGTTATTTCTGGCAACATCATACGGTCCAGATTAGATGTTGCTTTTGATTTACTCAGTTTTTCTTTGTTCAGGAGAGCATTGTTTAGGATAATTACAAAGTAATTTCTTACTGTTTTCTGGAAGGTTCTATTCTCCATTACCTGTATTTCAGGCTTCATCACTCTAACCTCAGTGTGAGGGGAAAAAGAGGAAGAACCGAAGGAGAGCAAACAACAATAGCTAATCAAGCACGGTAATGATGCAAAGCTTATTTTCTTGTTTATCTAATCTGCCTGTGCCAAATCAGGGCCTGATTTAACACCTCTGTAAGTTAATGACTGACAGTTTGATGTCAGTTTGCAGTATCCAGCTCATAATTTTCCTATACAACTAAACTGAAGAATTACTTCACTTTAGCTAAAGCTTCTAGACAGAATTATGAAGTTATTCACAACTTTTTGCTCTGCGCCGTTCTCAAGTCTGTGGCTGATTATTTTGATCCTTTTAATCAAACAGCCTCCCCTCAAATAGCTAGTCCTTGTCAGATCTGTCAGATACATATCTGCATAAATATGCTAGGCAATCATGAGATAATTGCATCCTTTTCTCTTAAGTAGCGTGCTAGCAATAAATTCAGATAACACATCATTTCAATGTGAAGATGTAAAAACCCATGGAATGCTTTATTTCTATAGCCGTAAGACATAGAAGTAAAAAGTATCATTAGAGAATTAGTAGAATTCACATCAACAGTTGTAAATATTACATGTTATCTAAGAGCTTGATAGCTTCACCTAGCAGAATATTCCTAAAAAAGAAGTTCAGAGAGAGGAGGAAATCTTTTCCCCCATCCCACTCCTCTCTGAGTGAAACGAGTCCCTGCAGGGACACTCGGATTTACGGTTTTGATGGATTTCTAGGCACCGTGTTGTGCCTCCCTTCTTCCCCGCCAGCCCGTTCTGCCCCCCTGTCTCGTTGCTTTTATTGTTCATGCCTGATGCTGGTCTGCTGTACTCCTCCTAACAAACTCTCTGTGACTCTGTGGCCTTTGGAAGTTATTCATCCATTTTTGCATTCTGTGACCGTTTCCTGTATCCATAATCAGAATTATCTACTGTGACTGTAAACTTGTGGAGATAGATAAGCACTGCTTCTCCTCGGGGCACTATCGCAGTCTCGGTTGGGTCCGCAGCACTACTGCGATAATAATGATTAATGACTCCGCGAAAATCCTATTACTGCGGCTGGCTTGAAATGTCCCAGTGAATGTTTCATCTGTAGATGCTGCTGCGCAGAGCTCGAAGTGTGTCAGCTGAAACACCTTCCATCTGAGCCCCAGAGCCGCCAGCCTGCTCCGTCTCTACCCCTGACAGCTGCCCGGAGCCTCATCCTCCATCCGCACCGGCATCGTTCTGCCATGCATTCGGCTGTTTGGCTCTTGTGGTGCACATGTCACCTCAGACACCTCGCTGGCCAACCGCTGAACCCTTGCAGTTTTCCTCAGGAGAGGTAGTGCTCTTTGTCTCTCTTCTCTCCAGCTGAGAGTGCAGCTTTCAGTGTAGAACACCTCCTCTGCCAAGCTTTCTGCTTCATACCAACCAGTACACACACAGCTGATCCAGACTTCTGCCCGGGATGAACACGCAACGCTCATTACCCAAGTGGCAGTGGGTTTGTGCTGGTTCTCGACATCATCTAGGGTGCTACAAAATCTGGTGCTGAATGTTTCATTAACATTCATGTAGCCAGGTCAAGAACCAGCTTAGGTCGAACTCCATAGCGTTGCCAGGAGCCTGGGCTGGAGGTTGAATTAATCCAGACCCAAGGTCCCAGCAATTTGTTTGGGCCAGATGGAGTGAGGACAGTAAAGATGCAGAATTTCAGTGTGGTGCAGTGTAGTCCATCAAAAGATAGCGTATACCGAACTCTACCTATGTGCAGTGTGAACACTTTGATCCTAAGCAAAAACCAGTGGTGCAGACGTAAGACATGGAAATCACAGGGCTCTTGTATGCGAATTTGCTTTTGGGCATTCTCTTTGCCATCAAACGTAGTGCCTGTAGCCTGGAGACCTTACCTGATGTGCTTTGGGACCCCTGGCAGCAGCGCCAAACTGATAGGTGATAAATATGTAAAAAACATGGGACGAATTTCTGTGACTTCCCAACTTTATTCTGGAATTCAAGTTTTTAATTCTTCCAGAATGACTGACCTTTCTTTTTCTTGGAAAGGCAGTAGTCCACAAGAACTCTTTTCTGATTCCACTTTACAGTGCACCTGACATCTAAATGCTGAAAAATGGTCTGCAGTCATTTGCCTTCAAAATTAAATTTGTGCATGAAATGCTTGCAGTGAGCACTGAGTTGAGAAATAAGCAGTTTCGCTTGGCCCAAGTATTTAGAGAGGTGAAATACGCTTTTTGGTCCTAGCACTTAAAATTATCTCTGAGTTAGGAATCAGACTTCAAAGTTAACTTCTGCTGTGAACACTTGTGCAAGTAAATTTTAAATGTATGTTGCTCATGTGGATTTGTTCATTCATTCAATTACAAAGGAGAAATATTATCAAAGCTTTCAGATGAAAAAAATATTCCTCTAAAATGTCCAGTAGGGAATAAATAGAAAAGAAAAACTCCCTGCTGTATCACAGATCAGTCCTGAAATATAAAAATGAATAATAACATATTGAATCATTTCAGTTTTATATGTTAAACAAAATATCTTTGATATTTAATGAGTAGGAGAAACACTGAATATGCTAAGTTTTTCTTATCATCTTTCCTTTGTAATTAGGCTTTAGCATAAACTCAGTCAGAAATCAGTGCCTCTTTGTTCCAAAGGAAAAAATCTATATAGACAAAATTATGCCAAAAGAAAATTAAGAAAATACTGCAGTTCTTAGTGTAGTTTGTGTAACTGCACCCACAAGTTTAGGTCCTTGTTGACCTCTGCTCAGGAAGGCACTGATATAGTAAGATACTTGTTTTATATACAATTTCTAATGTGATGTCAACTGATTAATTAAAGGTAACTACTCTTTAGATGCTGAGGAAAACCTATATGAGAGTGAGGAGAACTTAGAGAGTGATCAGCCTGCTGGCTTGTTGGGTTCTGCTTGCAAAGAGAGTGTCCTCTCTGGGTAAATCTTCAGCGTACATAGAACAAAAGATTTTCAAGGAAAGATTAGATCTACAGGAAATTTTTATCAATACCAGGATCAATGAGGCTGTGCAATACTTCTTAGGAAAATCTTGTTCAAGCTGTTCCACAAGGAACAGTAAATCAGATAAAAGACTTGAAAATGTACATGAGAGGAGAAAAAATATTGTTTCAGGTAGTGCATCTAAGAAGATTGTTTTGTTCTCAGCACTACTTTTGAAATTAATATTTGAAGAATGGTCAAAGAAATATTTTCAGTTCAGCAATAATTCAAACTTTTTCCTAATCTTCAGTGTTAGTGAATATAATATCTCTTACTAGTACTGTTCATCTCAAACTTGCATGACATGTTCAGAAGCAATACCAAAACATATAAAGGCTTCCTGGATAAAAGACCAGATGTTTTTTCTTACTCTGCCTTAGGTATTTTATTTTTAAACTAAAGCACGGTTTTAGTCTTATTACTCTCATGCTTTCAACAACAACCCTTTCTGTAGTTTTTATAGCAATACTGATTTAACACCAGTTTTGTTTTCTTTGACGTAAATGTATCCTGCTGGAAAGAGCTCTTGCTGTTAAAGTGCAAGGATTACAACATGGCAGTAGTTAAATTAAAAAAAATGTTAAGTGATTCAAAAAATCTAGTCATACTAGCAAAAAAAAATTACGATGGCATTTTGAGCTAAAAATCTGTTGCTTCAAGAGAGAAAATTCTAATTTTTCTGGACCAAAGAGCATCAGTTAATGTGAAGAGGGTCCAATTTACTGAAAACTGTCACATTTCTTTAAAAAATGCTACCCAAGGCCCATATACATATACATGTGTGGATTAGAAATGTCAGTCTTTATACAGTAGGCACATCTTATTTTATTTTTTGCATGAGGTTATTTGTCATTTATGAATTAATGTGATATCCATTGGCCCACGTAGTTTCAATCCACTAACAAAAGCTGCATACATTTGGCATATAATTGCATTTTCAGTTTTGTATGCATCCTTAAGACTCCGTTACCTCTTTTGGTTTGGACGTCTTTGAGAAGGTAAAACTTACTATTCAGGAAGCATCCTGAACTGTATCAAAAGGGGAAACAGATGACTACAGTACACTGCAACAAGGTGGCCTTTTTCTGCAGCGGTTAGCTAGAAGCTCGTTATGAAGTGAGAATTGTGCAGCAGTACTGAATAGGGAATTCAGAATCACTGGAGGCCAAAGGACTCTGTCTTCAGTAATTGCTTAATGTCGCTTCAATTGCATAATGGGAAAAATCTATTTTGTATTATGAAAATGAAACAAATGTTTATTTTCTTGCGAATGTTTACTGCAGTGCTAGTATGACTGTGGTGTAAAACATTTATTTAAAGATTAATGTAAGCATCTGTTCAGCTGCATGTAGGAAATGTTATATCAGGCAATAAGAAGCTGAATAGTTTTCTTCTGTTACATCGCATCTGTTTGTGATGTATGCGTACGCGGGCGTGCCCAGCAGAACAGGTTGAGAAGACAGATAAAGAAGAAGGGGCTCCTGGGGCTTGGAAGTGAGTCTTCTGGATTTGCTGCAATGTGAACAGGATTAAGTGATTGTACAATATGACATTTGGAAATGCAAATAATAAATTGGGACTAATTAAGATGAAAATTTCATTAAGGAGACAAAAAAAAAATCTTCTTTTCCACATTCTGCTGTGGCTTAGAGTTAAACGTGGTAAAATCCTGGATAAGTTCTTTAATGTAGTATTGTTTGGCATGCTCTACTTCTGACTTCAAGACAAAGAATGTATTTTAAGCAGACTTCTTAAGAATATAGAAGACAGGTCTAAAGTGAAGGCTTTATTAACCTCCTAATTAATGGACTTGACAGCTGAAAGCTGCAAAGTTTGAGGCATTTGCATATAAACTGTAGACACAGTACTGGTGAAAAGGAGAGGGAGAGAGAGATCTTTTCGCTATCCACAATAGTATTATGAAAATAGTTGCTCCCATGTTTCTCTGGAATTATTAATTCTGACAGGCATAAAAAGTAGCTGAGAACATTTTAGTATTAGCTATAACCCGCAAAAAGAGCACTCCTGGGCAAAAGTTTGGATCAATTTACCAATTACAATTCTTAAATGCTTCCATTTATGACCAAGAAGTACATTAGCTTTCAATTGCACAAATTATCATTGTATTTTCCTCTGCCTGAAGGGACAGAGTATTTTAGTCGCTCTCGACTGTAGGGACTAGCCTGCTGCAGTTTGGTCCTCTCTACAGCACTGCTCCTGATGCTTCTGTATTGTTTCTTTGGTGGCTGTGTAATTCTGCTCTTTATGAGACTCAGCCTGGAATAGGAAATTTCTTCTCCCTGGCTAAGCCTGTATTACGCCATCTTTACTGTACGGTATTTGCTACGTACCAAACTTTTCTTCTTTTTGCAAGACATGCTAAAAAAGTCTATAGTTAATGATGGCCCTGTCCTTTTGCTGCCCAGCTGTGACAGCCAGAGTTAGGTACAGGCTAAATCAGAGCCCAGAGAAACACAAGTTCTGTGGCTTCAGAAATTCTCCAGTCTTGTAGTGTCTGTTACCGATACCATAGCTGTTCCAGCATTTTCTGGGTTGTGTCAGATCCCCAGCAAGTTATTGAATTTTCGAAGGTGTCGTATCCTTGATAAAAGGCAAAAGGTCTAGTGCAGTGTGTGTTGCTTTCTGTGATGTCAAACTAACTGCTTTTCCAAGCCTGCAAGGTTTTGCTTATTGAATCATAGTACCGAAAAAAAAGAAGGCAAAAAAAAGTTCTGTGAAAGACTTCTCCTTTATTCTATTCTTAGAAATTTGGAGGATTTACAAGAATTTTTAAGTAGCTCAGATTACTTTGTGCCGTGATCCTGCCACACAGTTTTTACAATTACTGAATTTATGTCCACGTTACAACAGTAAAGTCTTCTGGAAAAAAGGCAGCTGAATCACAGCATCAAATTCAAACTTCTTTGGAGTTGAATATATGGCTAGACTAGTTAATGGAGTGTATGAATATCTATCTATAGCCATGGTTCCTAGGGAAGTTTAAAAGATATTAGAAAAACTGCAGGCACGTTTAAGTGTTTTAACATCAATATGACTGAGAGTTAAAGAAACCAGGGATGAAAAAGCCTCAGAAAGTAGCTTGATACATCTTTCTATCCATGATTTAGCCACACTAAAGGAAAAATACAACCAGTTCTAGCATTGGATGTATCCATAGTTCAGAGAAAATGATACTGTACATCCGAAGCACTGAGCAGACTCCAGTTCCTCCAAGCGCTGACCTCAATTTGAATGACAGAGGTTGGTTTCACAAAAGGAGTCACCCAGCTACTGCAAACCAGTCCGTGGGCCTCTTGGGAACAATGGTGACCAAGTCAGTCATAACACTTACCTTCTCTCAGGTCTAGGGCTAGAGCCTGAACAGTAATTAATTAATAATTTTGGTAAGTATATATACAAATTTTGAGAATGGAGCCATATACCCTATATCATCTTTTTAGTAATGGACATGAATTCTAAGAATAAAAAGTCCAAGTCTTACCTTTCTGGGCTTAAATGACGATGAAACTGTGTTCTACTGTGTGAATGAAGGCTAAAAGAAAAAGGATAGGGAGGAGGCTCCTCGGGAGACAACAGCAATGGCAGAGTCTGAAAAAAACTTGTATGCGCATACAACAACAAATGCTTATATGCATATAAATAATTTCATTGGCAGTTAATTTCTCTAGACTGGGAAACGGAAGGTGTTAAACAATGTTAAACACACTGCATAATTAAAAAAAAAGTAATATCTGTTCACAACCAAATAATTAAAGGAATCTGTAACCAGTCATTATCAGTCTTACGTTATTGTACTGGACAGCAAAAAATGTCTTTTGAGAGCTCCATAATAATTAACTGTATGACTAAAAGTACTCTTCTGAGAAATGTAGTCTATATTTCTTTATAATACCTAAGCAAGGTATTCATTCGAACAGCTTCACTTAGCCAAAGGTCTGCATTAGAAAGGCATACAATGAAGATTTGCAAGTGCTCCACAGATATTGTCCCTTTTTGCATTTTCCATCCAAATTTCAAGCGCAATATAACTTCTGATTTTGTAAACGTATAACATTTGCACTTGAATAAAATAATCTAGCAAACTCATGCTAGCAAGGGAATGAGTGTCTAGTGTTCAGTGTAAGTTACTGGGTGGCATAGACCTGTTAGACTAGTTTCTGTCTCTGAAATTGTGCAAAAGCTGGATTGCTCAGGCTGTCCTGTCCGCTCATGTACTTGGTAGATCAATTCACTCACCTAAACTTCATCTAGGGATGACTACTGAAATGCTCTGTAAACTAACCCTTCAGATTTGCTAGTTCTCGGCAGGCTATCAGTTTTGGCTGACCTTTTTTTAGTTGGTTGAGAAGGTCATTTATGTTCTAAAGCACAGTATTTCTTTCCAAGTTTACAAAAACATCTGGTTTACTGGTAACAGTAGATGGGATCAGTGGATGTCCTATGAACTGCATACACAAAACTAATAGTCTTAGTTTATTCTGCTAAGGGGGAATGTGTCAAAGGAGCAGCAGCTTTTTTAATTCCAATTGTGTTCCCTGGTGGGGATCTGCTTATCTGTAGCTCAGCCAGTCCCCAAAAGACTGGAGCCAAGCAAAGTTCTTTTTGGATGAAAGCTGGAAAAAGTGAGATTAAAAGGACTGAAGTATTTTTCTTTTCAGCTGGGTTTCATGTTGCAGCAAGCTGGCTGGTAAAAAGAGTCAGAAAATACAAGCGCATAGATAAGTACGAAGAACAGTTCAGTAAATCTGAGCGTAAACATTAGAAAGTCACTCTGACTTGCAGCTTTAAACAACATGTGTATTTCTGGTGTGTTACTGGGCAGGTATATGCACTGTAGCATGCAAACTCTGTAGGGCTGTTTATGGATCTTTTTTTTGAGACTGCTGCAAATGTCCTGGTTTAGGAGGGAATGGTCTATTTAGACCTCGCCAGACACAGAGAAAGTAAATGGACAAAGATAATTTTGGAAAGGCAGACAGATTCAGTGGTGGGAGAGTCTGCTTTACACAAGGAGTTGGCTTTCCTCTGCTTTTATCTCTGATTCATCTTCCACATCTTCTAAGACCTCTATATCGAGGATATGCACAACTCTGTTACGATCTGTGCACCTTTTCACTGAGAAAAAGTTCAGGTATCTCTGCAGATCAAGTTGTTGTACTTTGGGAGAGCACAGGAAACAGCACACAGCAAGAAAATGGATAATCTGGAGAAAAGCTAACATTGAGATTACAATCTTGAACTCGACAACGGTTTCTCAAGAGGAAAAAAAGGTAAAACCAGAGTGTACTGTAAAAACAGACTAGATCTTTCACACTACTTCCCTGTTTAATCCTCGTCATGAACCCAGAGAACCAGAAGTGTGGAATATTGCTCATCAGATTTTGGAAATTAGATGGCCCTGTTTTATATGTTCAAACACAGATATTTTCCGATTTGCTGCTAGCACCTTCTTGAAAATATTCTTGAAATCCCAACAGTTCTAATTACAGATACTATCTACGAAGACAGGGTGTGGTAGTCTATAACATAACATAGATTACTTTCAAGTGAAATTGCTTTTGATCTGAAACTTTATCAGATCTAGGATTAATTTTAGACTGTATTCCAAGAACATTGTGGTCTATTACAAGGTACCAGATGTTGTTTATTTCTGCTTTCACTTTTCTGTACTGACAGAGGTACTGACACCTAGTTGTATTTGCTGCAATTCTAAGCTGATAGCTGGAAAATTAAGAAAGTTCTCCTACTTTCTGCCTAATCTGAGAGAAAACTGGTCTCCAAGGTGATGCCGTGGAAAGCAGAAGAATGTAGTATGTCCCTGTGAAGCCACTACCTTATTGCTAATCTGCATTTAATATCTTTGGTCTCTTCTCTGACTGTAGTATGGTGTTGGTTTTCTTACTAGCAGTTCACGGTGTGTGCATCATGCTGAGGAAGCCCAAATGCCGCTCTTCAACCATTCCTTTCCCTTTTGATGCACTTTGATTTCAAGAACCATACCAAGCAGCTGTCAAGCTATTCTTTGATTTTTGTGTTGTCTCCCAGACTGGCTCGCTGTTTCTCAGAGTGTATTTCAAGAGGTGTGAGCTTGGGAAAAGCACTGGCATGGAAATCAGGCCATCAGAAACTGCCATATTGTAATTTATAGTGATTTTTTTAGTCCAGATTTGTAAGATCAAAGAGCTTTCTTCATCTCCTAGCTAGATCATGGAAGCTGAAGACTCTAGTTGAGTTTTGTGGTTATTACCTGAGCTTCACAGAACTGTATAGAAAGAATTGTGTGTAGTTGTGGAGATTCCTAAAAGTCAACAGGTCTCCCAGGGTTTCTCTCCTGCGTCTATAGTGACAGAGTGCAGTGCCTGGCCAACGCACTAAGACCACTTAGACATAACTGTAGCTTACCAGCTACTGATCCTGTTCTTTAACCCTGAGAATCTGTATGCTTATTGGTTTTGTCTTGGAAATCAGATATATACTTGTGTTGTTTTGCTTTTATTTTGGTTTTTAAGTTAAAATATTAGGAGGCAAAGCTTCTTTTCAAATGAATCCAATAAAAAAAGATATGTTTAGAAAGCAAAGCAAGATCTTATATATCATAACAATCAGTTTTCTGGAGAAACATCTTGACTGTCTAACCAATGTCAGACTTCATATTTTAATTTCTTAATACTCTGCTCCTGCACTGAGGAATCATAGATAAAAGGCTACTTGTGCTCTTAACAATATATTAGTGTAAACTGTTCAGAATGAGAAAATTTTAAACAGAGTTCCTAGAGATATGTGTTTAATCTAATTCTAGTTGGCTGATATTAACACTGAAGAGATTGAACCAATGTCAGTTACTCACTGTCAGGCTGGAAAGGAAAAAAGGCAACAGTGATTCAGTGCAGAGAGTCTTGGTACAGAAGAACTACTTTTTTGTTTATATCTTTCCTTTTTCAAAGAGAATATCTTCATGTTGTTTTTGTATACTCCTTTCATTTTTCCTCTCTTGCCCTGAGATAATGGTTATTACTTACAAGCAAGCATATTGGCACAGTTGCAACCAATTTTACTAGATCAGTTATTTCTGTGACACCAAATGTAACTATTTGTGGTAAATCTGTTTGCTATGAAAGGTAAAAGAATGGTTCCAGTACTTTTAGTGGTAAAAGTATTGAGTTTCAGAGGAAGAAATTACGAAAAATTTATTCACATGCAACGCTTAGCCCTCAGTTTTTTTTTGTGAGAGAAAAGTTTAATTAACTCTCGTCTGTTGCACATCATATTAGTGAATACATTTTGTCTTGCAGTGATGCGCAAATTCAATCTCCAAAAAACACCTTTCTGAGTAGTCCCAGAGTTAAGTGTCGTAAACCAAAACAGAATGTGTTGTTCGGGATGAAATCGCAATGATCAAAATTCAGTGTTGACACATAGCAACGTTGCTGTTGAATCATAATTTTGGTCACACTGGTCCACAATGAGTGGCCATTCTTTGCTGCACACCGTGTCACCAATGTATTGCAGGATTGCACTACCGTCATAAGCAAAACTACGGTTTCAAAGCTGTATAGATCTAATGAAGGGAACGTTGAACTGCCTGCTTGATAGCGATATAAAGGCAATGCACTAAGAAGGAAAAAAGAAAGGGGGGAGAGGGAGTGGGGAGGAGTACCAAGTTAGTGTAGTTAAGACTCTAGTGACACAACCAAGCCACAGAGCAGAAGATCAAATTGGAGAAGTCAATAGCTCACAGAAGTTGATGGTAACCAGTACCTCTAAATAGTAACATTACAGACAATTTCTAACTAATTTTGTGTTCTAGTTTGCCTATACATCTTTTTACTCTTCCTGTGAAGCTGATGAATGATGATTTGGAAGAAGCGAGATTTGCTTGGTAGCATTCTTGAATGGCTAAATTTTTCTGCTGTCTCTCTGGAATAAGCCAGCACATCTCATAACTAATGGATCTGATAGAGATTCTGACAGTCCAATCAATAAAGATCAACTGCTGAGAAGAATCCTCAATTTCACTAAATAAATACTGGTTCCAATATTAAACTTGACAGAGAATGCTTCTTATTTGAATGAAAGTATAACTAATCATTGTGAGCTTGTGTGAAGTAATTCAGAAACTTGGTAATTTAAGTGCTTTCGTGACGTGCGGTTCATTCTTTAAAATACTTTTGCTTACTTAAGTTCAAGTTACTCAACCACCATCTTAAACTACTGTATCTGTGGATGCTCCTACAGTAAAGTAATCTTGGTCAGGCCACAAATCTTCATTTTTCTATAAATGATAAAAATAGTCTCTTTTCTGAATATAGGCTAACAAGCTGTTGCAGGTTTGTAGCACCCCTTCCAGATGATAGCGGCTCGGAAGTGAAGGCTTGTAGTAGTCAGGCTGCCCATGTTGATACCTTCGGTGTTTCTTGTATGCTTTGTCCCTCACATCTTTATCTTTCTCTTGCTCTTTTCAACACCTATAGCTACCTTTCTCTTCTCACTTTCCTTTCAACATGTTCACTTTTGTTGTCTAGCTTGCATTAATCTTTAGTCTGCTCTTAGCTGTTCCTTCGCTCCTACCCAGCACGATACATTAGCATGACTATTTCTGAGGACAGAGACAGATATTCTTATGAGGGTTTTAACACCTACGAGTCTGACCTTTCAAAGTCCATATTACGTTCTGTTTCTTGCCTCTTCACGCTTGTGCTGCGAAATTCAAGAGTTGCTGCCTTTCTGTATTCTCTCTGCTGGAGGCACAACAGTGTGCAAAAATACAACGGTGGCGACGTATAACTCTTGTAAGTGGCTTCTCTGTGTGCACGGAAACCAAAGCTGCAATACACATATATCCTTTGGACAATATATCGTTTGCCAATGTGTAAGTGTAACAAGGTCATCTGATAAATATATCTTTCTATGGGATTTGCACTGGTAGGATAAAAGAGTGTAATTGTGGTACAGTGTGAACTGCTGGCGGAGCACAGGAGGAAATGCTTGGCTGACACTGCAACAAAGACGACTAGAAAAAACAGAGGAGTTGCATACACAAGCGTACACAAAGATTTTGTTTTCATTGAAAGCTTTTGATTTTTTTTTTTTCACTTAGAAATGTGCTTTTACTGCTCTGTTTAGGCATTTTCTAAAGCAGTATAACACCTCATTCAGTGATTGTGTCTATAAAGACTTGTAAGGACTTGAAGACTTATTAGTATATATGTATAGATATACCTTCTGTTGCTAGAGATAGATGTAATAGTTTTAAGAAAGTATAATTTGGGTATTTTTCAGGGTATGAAACTGTCTATTGTCTAAAGTTATGTATACTTCTGGTTTGTTATGTTCCCTCATAAATAGCTATGGAAAAGTGCAGTGGAAAAAATGCAGAAGTAGTAAAAATTTTCTACTTTATGAAGATAAATTTCGTTAGTGAAGAACAATATTTTTTAGCTGTTAAGCCATGTTCTTGGCTGATATAATATGTACAATTTTAGTCTCTATCTTTGGTTTTCTCATTAGAGTTTATTTATTTGAGATTTAAGCATTTACAATGTTATTTTTTGTGTGTTATAGCCTGGGAAATATGTATTTCAGCCATGTGCCACTTGGACCCCTTTCTGTGGAGATATAGACACCTCTGTGTTATAAGCTAGGTAGGATGATGTTGGTTCTTGAACTCTCAGTGACGTTAGAGCTGAACACTGTCTCTTTTGTAATATTTCTCTCAGCCTCTGCTCAAAATAGTGCTAATACATCAGTAGAACTTAAGTCTAATGGTCCCATTTTAAACAGGAAGGGTTTTCTTTCCTCTCTAACATGTTCTAGTTAAGAAAAATAATGACCCTTTGTAGATAGAGTTCATTTAGGATCTCCAGCCCATCTTTTCTCACAATGTATGGCATTTTTCTGAATTTTTTTGTTAGCTTGTATTCACAGCGCAGTTTTTTTCTTGTTTTCTTTCCCACTGGAAAATTGATCTTGCAGCCGACACAGTTTATAGTGTATCAAAACACTGTATGCAGACTTGTGAATCCTGACTTCATAGGTTAGTATCGCTGTATTCAGGTTTGTTTAACAGTACATGCCTGAGTAGCCAAGATAATCTCACTAGGACTTGCCTATGTTCTGACATACCCATGGTGGGTGTTGCTGTTTAGGTTTACAGGTAGTGAAAGTGGCTTTATCTGCTTCATAGTCTGAGGTCAATATTAACAAAAAAGCACAAAACACTTGAATCTGAACACTTTTGTGTTTTGGGTAAGAAGTACATGCACAGCACAGGTTTCCACCTAGTTCCTGTCTCAGTAGTGATTAATGATTATAATAAACAGCTTTCAGGTTGCAAAATATTTACAAACAGAAAAAGAACTGGAGTAAACCACATATTTTTAAAAAAATAAAGTCTGTCATGTAATCCAAACAAGACAAAAGGCAAGAAAAAACACACTTTAAATAATTTTCGCAATAATAAAATAAGCTTGTGTGGAAAGGGCCACTCTGAAACACTCGCCACTTAGTACTTTTGATGGTCACAAGATTTAAAATTAGTTTTCCATATTATCTTATTTTGCAAAGCTCATACCAGGTAAATTTGCTTGATGAATTAAAATACAGATGTGCAGCAAGTGAACAGGTTAACTCATGTTCAACCAAAGTGGAAAAAGGTGACAGTGCTTTGCGGGTGTTTTAGAGACAACATACACTGTATTTATCGATGCGTGGCTCTACTTTGATTTTTATGTTCAGTTTCTCACAACTTTATGTATGAAGTATTCATGGAATTATGAGCCAAAAAAATACTAGTTTTAAAACTAGGGAAACTTAAGACCACGCAGTTTTGAACGGTGTGTGCAAATTGGGTTCAACCACCAGGACAAAGGCTTCTGCAGTGGTCCTAGTTTATGAACAGGCAAAACCAAAATGTGAGAATAGATTAATAATTTTTGGGTTTTTTTTGTGCTTTCTTGGTCTCCAGGCCAGATGAAAGAATTGAAGTAACTAAAAATGGAGGAGCAAGTTAACTAGTTTTTAATGTTGAAATAGTTTGTCCTTTTATTTTGAACTTTATTCTGAAATGGTTAGGAGTGGAGTTTTGGCTCTTTCTAAATATGTTTCTACTAGTTAAAAATAATTTTACTCTTCTGAAACAGGAGGATCCACTCAAATCCCCTAGGATCTTGAAGAACTTATTTAATCAAAGTAAATAAGTCCATGTGCAAAACTTTTACACAGGAATTATTAATATTCTTTTTTTTCTTTCCCAGTGTATTCACTTTGTTGTCTTGTGTGATTAAGTTTCCTTTTTATTGTTGTATTGATGCTTGATTTGGTCTTGCAAACTTTTCAGTAAAATATAGAATTTGAAAAAAAAACCTTAGGCACCATCAATGCAAACGCCTTGCCCACTTCCATTGCCATCTCTGTGGCAAAGCTGCTGAACAAGTTTCAGCAAAGTATGAGTTTACTCCGCAGCTAGACAGTAATGACAAGAATCTGAATAAGAAACAACAGCACTTAAAATACTGAGGTATTAAATTAATTTCATTTACTGCAGCTGCTACCCAACCTGGTAACAGGATTTAAAAAAATATTAATTGAATTACAAAAAGAAAATGCGTGCTGGCTCTAGCTGTTTTATTTCTTCTGGCACTCCGCATGGTCTTGGTTTCAGTTTGGAAAGCTGCAGTTTGAAACTCCCTATGAAACAGAGCTGTCTATCTGAGAGATCTTATATCCATCTAAAGTATTCAAGCAGAGAAACCCTTTTTGCTCAGGAGGATTTGAAGGGCATTGCTTAGAAAATAGAAATTTTTAAACGTACGTAATTTTAAGTTGAACTGAGGCCGTGTGTTGCAAAGATGATAACATGCCATAGTTACTAATAGCAGAGTTTTTCCTTTTGCCCCAGCTGAGTTATAGAGAAATATACTTAATGAATCTATGGAGACAGCGATTCACTTGTTTTACTTTCTTTAGATTCAGAGCAGGATGGTTTCCAAAGGTACTAGATATTCAGCAACTCTAATAGCACAAGTTGCGGGTGTTTCACACTGCTGGGAACAGGGCCTTAACTGTTTAGTGAAAAATATATAGCAATCGTGTTTAAATAAATCCAGCATAGAACAGCGTTTAGCAGATTGATAGACACAGCTGTAGAATCATAGCATGGAAAGGGTTGGAAGGGACCTTAGAGATCATCTGGTTCCAACCCCCCTGCCATGAGCAGGGACATCTTCCACCAGACCAGGGTGCTCAGAGCTCCATCCA
>Ga0065711_1027676_pt1 | contig 46856 bp, 34 predicted proteins | sample Hoacrofraction12_FD_59098 | JGI IMG/M metagenome (GOLD analysis project Ga0065711, IMG submission 59098) | Hoatzin crop microbial communities from Cojedes, Venezuela - Epithelial fraction 12 v2 (version 2) | ecosystem: Host-associated > Birds > Digestive system > Esophagus > Crop | place...
TGAGGGCCTGAGGCGGCGGCGGGGAGGCTCGGCGAGCCCCGGGGAGCCGCAGGGTGGGCTGCGGGCACCTGCGTGGGCGGGTGCGGCTCCTCGGGGATCGAGTGAGGTGAAGAGCTGGAGCCTGGCGGCAGCGTGGCGGGACGGGGCGGCCCGGCGTTGGCCTGCCGCCGTGGGCTGGCTGTCCGGCACCCCGCGCCCAGCGAGGGACGGCCAAGGGCTGCGTCTGCAGGGCTGGCTTTGAGGATTGGCGGACTTTGCTGGCAGGAGCGATTTTGTAGGTCCCACACCTGTAGTGATGGCGGTTCTCCTGCCCTTAGGACCCCCAGTCTTGCCGTGGAACTCTTCTGGGCTTGCTCATCGTGTAGGGAGAGGCTTTTGGATCCAGGGCTTGCCCTGGTGTTATTTAAGTTCTTCCCTGGAAGTTTTTGGAGAGTCTCCCTTAGCGTGCTTCTTCGCCTCAGCAAGAGGTGCTGGTGACGGCGGTTTGGTGTAGCGGACGATGATGGGACATGCCACTTCACCAGGGATCTTCTGCTTGCGCTGGATTTACGCGACATTTGGCGTACAGTCTTGCCACACAGTAGTAGAGAAGGGCTTGTTTTCCCCATGAATAAGGAGCTAACACTTAGCCGGTGTCCATCTGCCAGTCTCTGAAATTATATGTGATGCTCTAGGTTACAGTGCTGGTGGTATGGGTTGATGAAGGACTTTCATATAGGTGTAAACAAGGCACTTCAAAAATTTAGTATGGATACTTCTACTACTGAAACAGCAAATTCATCAAAACATTTTGAAATTTGTTTTTTGTGCTGTTTTAAGACAATGCTATTTGTGACAAATCTCACCAGTTACATCAGTCAGACCACAAAAACTGGGAGCTCTTGTGACTTTGCTGTCGAGAGCTATTGGTTCAGGGTTAGCTGTAAAGGTGAAAAACTTTATGCTTTTTCATGCCCTGGTTGTAGATACAGTCAAAATGACTCACGGTGTAATTCTAAGATTTTTTTACAGATACTCATTTATTTACCCTTGTAAATTTAATGGAACATTTCGAGAAGGAAATTGGACATCGGAGCTGGCCCTGCCACCCAATGGTAATGTTAAGGAATTGTTTTTCATTGCTTCTCTTAATATAAAATCTGGAGCAAAGCAGACAGATTTAAGCGGCAAGTCCCAAACAAAATCAGCCCCCCCCCCGGTAGTGCTGCCCTCGACATAGGTAGTCCCTTTGTCCTCATGCTGTTCCCTAGCATTGGTGTTTTGGGTTAGAGTCAGAATTTTGGATGCTGCTCTTAAAACTGAAGCATCAATGGTGTCTTCAGCAGTTTCAGAGCATGGTACAGCTCTCAGAAGTTCTTAAAAATTGGTGGCACGGTGAAAGAGAGGAACCTGATCAGGTCCTGCATGAGGGAGAGTGTAGCAGAACACTGCTGCTTTACTTGCTACTTGGTGGCAGCTGGATGGCTGTTCGATGCACGCGTATATCCTCACCTCAGACAGCAGTCACAGATTTACTGGCTGATTACCATTTACTCTAAACATAACTAGAGGGATCACTGAAGACATGGGTGGAAAAGTTGACACTGAGGAATGGGTTATTCTGTTGGATGGGTAAAAGGAACTCAGGAAATAATTCACAGGCAAAACACTATTATTTTTCTGCTGTGTATCTTGTTATTTTTACAAACTTGCTTAGCCAAAGCAATTATCAAGTTTTAGTGAATAAGTGAAATTTTTCTGGGTGCCTTAAAACTCAAAAATATAAGAATTTCTCCCATCTCCACTTATTGCCCAGCTGGTGATGTGTGGAATAAAGACAGTCCATTTGTGAGAGTGGTTTCTGTGAATGAAGTTCCAATTACTGCACAAGGGAAAACTCACAAAATAGAGCAGTCTCTATTTTTGCAAGAATTTTTGCAGGAATTCTTAAGGTCTCCAATAGTGCTTAAGACTTATAGTGATGGAAGCTTAAAGAAACAGTATGCTGCAGATACAGTAACAGGTTCTGAAAAAATACATCTCAGTCATATCCTCATAAAAGGCCAGCAGAAGATGGGCAGGTAAATTCTAAAACCTGATTTCAGCTGTACACTGAAGTCTTGTACAGTGTTTAGGGGGTCAAAACACAATAGATGAAAAAGTCTTGGAAGATTTGTCCAAGTTCAAGGATCTGTTACATTATTCTAAAATACGTTTCATCTTTTGCCAAACTATATGATTATGAAAGGCAATTCTTTTATTTTGCAGACTGCTTGGCAATAGAATATTGTATGTAAAAATATTGCTGCCTTGCTACAATTAGCAGATCTGAGGACATTCGTTCTCGTAGCTAAAAGCCTGAGCTGGGGCACAGAAGACCACAATTCATTATCCCGTTATGACTGTAGACAAGCCACTTCATCTTTCTGGGAAACATTTAACCACTGATAAAATATTTCATGGTTCTGTTTTGCCTACTGAGATTTACATGCTTCAGGACCAGTTTAGCAGTGTTATGGGGCCACGTAGCACCTAGCATATTGAGTCTTCCAAGTGTTCTGTCTCTGAAGTGATAGTAAAGCAGCTTACTCCATTGCAGAGACTTATTCTGGCTATAAAAATTTATAACAACGGATCTTACATTTCAGATGACAATGGTGGTGATGCTATAAATACCTAGTCATCAAAACTTGACCCAAACCAACACTGCATATCCAAATATGTCCATATTTGGGTAGAGACAAGATATTTGGGACCCAGATCCCTAGTTTGGACTACTACCAAAGAGATCAGATCACATTATCTATAGTTTAAGCATGGATTTTAGTGACAGCTGAAGATCTTAATGAGAAGAAGCTTTCAGCTGAATGAAATCCCCAGGGAGGAGAGCATGAGAAGAGGTGATGTCTGTCTCTGGTATTTTCAGGTTTGTCTTGATATACCAGATGTTTGGTAAAAAACCATGTCGAATAATCTATACATCTTTTCTGCTAATGAGGTGCTGCATTAATAAAAGTCTAGTCATCTTTTCTGTTTGTAGGGGCCAGAGCCAAGCAGCTGCTTTGCTAAAGGGAATAGAAAGAGTGTGTTGAACTTCTCAGGGAAAGCATTGCCATGTACCCGCCGGTGTCTGTGCACATCGTCCGTGCCCTCTGCTGGCTGGAGCGTCAGAGACTCTTTAGTATGTATCTTAATAATTTTTCTGACGCTCCAGTGAAGGAAGAATTGAAAAAGTATTTCTAAAAGTATAGTTACACTGATGGAGTGGGGCAGAGTAAGGTTTTTAACTCCAGAACTCTGCATTTTGAATACCTAATTTTGGTATATGCAGCATGAAAACTGAAACAATGCATAGGACTTACAGGCAGCCTAAGTCTGTGTATTATTAGTCCCAGCTGTAAGGTGCTTTGTTTAGACATTAACAATACTATCATCGCAGGACTGCAGGATGCCCTTAGCCTCTCTTTAAAAGCATGGTTGTTAAGTCCCTGCCTCAGGACATCATCACTTGGCACTGGCAAGCTATTGTATTGTCTCAACCTGCAAGTAGCCTCAGGGAGCAGTGTGCTCCAGAAGGAGACTGACAACATATGGGATATTTCTTCTGCAGGATGTTGAAGTTCTGTTGAATGAATATATTTTCTGAGATGAAAAACAAAGGCAGAGAAGGGCGACTGCGTATTGTCTGATGTCCCCATATGTATGCAGCTGAACATCACACTCTGGAATTACGTGCACATAAACATAATGTTGGCTGAATATATAAAGTAGTGATTAACATCAATTTTCATACTGTATGTGTTTGTTTACTGATCAATAAATACCTTATCAGTTATAAACTAAGGGGTATACAAGCATACACTGAAAAATGTCATCTAATTGCTACTGGCCAAGGACAACTATAATCAATACAACATGATGTTGGTAACACATTAGTGCACATAATGAAATCCAAAGTTACTCCCTTAAGGATGTTAATATTGATAGGTGCCCTTCACCTCCTTTCCCTTTTCTTTCTCATATGTCACCAGGGCACAACAAATGCAGGAAGATTTTGCAGTCCTGAGTACTACTGACAGTGAAGAGAAAAGCAGCTGCGAAAGGTTCAGAACACCTCTAACAAAAGAGCCGTTCTCTAAAGACCCAGATCCCTGACTGGTGTACACAAAAACTTAGGATTGATCTCAAATACTGTACGTTTGCATGATTATCATCATTAAGAAAAATACCATGATGCTGGGTTAAATTTTAGTGGAGTCTTTCCAGAAAAATAGACAGAAGGGTCTGGGATAGTCACACATCAAGAAGCATTTAGAAGTGTTAACGGATGGAGTTACACCAGTAAGCTTTTTGAGTCTGCTTCCAGCTACCTATACAATGATTTTCAATAGAATGGGAAAAAACTGCCAAGAAAGAACAACAAGAAAGAAATTTCTTCAAGAAAGATGAAGTCACTCTTTAGTAAAGCAGTAATTTTTCTTAAGCCATGCATTGTTTTGTATCAGTGTTATTCTCTGGGATGAAACTCATGACTCTGTCTTGACATGACTCTGTCAGACCCTAATTTTGCAGGCTGTTTGGCTTTGGCAGAATGGGTATCTGCCCGTGCAAAGGGGCCTGCACAAGCACACTGGGAAAACCTTTCAAGTAAGTTTTAAGTGTGCATGCTTGAAGGGGGGAATTTGGTTGTCTTCTTAAAATGGTCATCAATGCTCCATAACTGAGTATGTTTGAAAATTGTGTAACTGTCTTCTGTTTGTATTCAACAGTGATGGATATGTACATGTAGAAATCTAATCTGTGGCTGGGAGTTGTCTAGTGCTTATTGCACAGGTCTGAAATCTTCCACACAATGCTTTGCCAATATATATACTACAGGGTGTCCCAGTGTGATGCAAGGGATTAAAGCAAATTTTGATGGACTCCTTGGAATGCAAGTCACATCCTAGGCTGTCTACAAAGTGGTCTTACTGGCCTGTCTCTCAAAATCTCTCTCCATGTTGTTATTTTTAATACGGAGAAGTGAGAAACTGTAAGGCAGAGACTAGACTATGATTTCGGTTCCGTTCAGATTCTGTAACTGCCAATAGCTGTCTCTGTTAAAAGTGCCAGTATCTTTGGGTGTCCCAGAACAAGTAACACAATAAACCAGACCCAGATTCTTCAGACAGAGAAGCAGAATTAAAATTAAAATTTTTCCAAAATTTCTAGATGTTGAAGGAGAGCACTGGAGGTAGTTAAATGGCTTTCATTTAGACAACTTCATCAAACCCGTTTTAGCATTTCCCAGTCCTTAAGTACTGCCAGCCTGAATTCTGCCGAGAAGGGAGAAGTACAAAATAATGAATGGTAATCAAAGTGAAATGAATGTTCCTCTAGTCTTTAATCTGCTGAAAAATACAAAAACATAATAAACTGAAACTATAAGGCTACAGAGACAACTAATGACTACAGGAAATGCAGCAAATAGAAGATGAGTAATTTTTTTTTGGTTCTGCTTTAGGACAATACAAGTTTGACTTTGAACATGAGACAGTCGCCAGTAACGCAAAGCATAGCACCCCTTTTCCTTCTTTTCTCCTTCCTTACTGACTCTGTGGTGGCTCTTTAGCATAGAATATAGGCAAGACAACTAAAACACAGAGCAAAATAATATATTTGGAAAATACGGTAATTTTACACAGCACGTAGCTGGCCTAAATCTCACTGTGACAAGCTTGTGGGATTTAAAGCGTGAGTTGCAGATACATGTAGGTAACATAAATATCCCAAATGATAATGATAGATGGAGCTTAGGAAGACACTCCTTTATCTTTACAGTGGGCCTCAAGGGAAGGTTGTCTGTATTAAATCCCAGGTAGATAAAAGCTGTTGAATGGGAAGAGACTGGTCTGTCCACATTCCCTGGTGCTTCACTCTGTCACTGCTGCAGTTCACTTCGGGAGGTTCTGGGTGCTCTGTCTCAACTTTTCTGTGATTTTAACTTCCCGTTCCTCCTTTTCTGGTGATTTCACACTTTTCTCGTCACAGATGCTCTGCTTGGCTGATAGACAAAAATATTTACGGCAAGACTTGCAGATTTTGTGAACCTGCGAGCTCGCTTATCACAAAGTGCTACAGAACCCGTGTCTTTCAGAGCATTAGATACAAACAAGCCTAACCTCGGGAAACTTTGCCAGTTTGTGATTTAACAAAGCAGCGTGGTGTTTGAACTAGAACTCTGTGTGTCAACATAAAATTTTAACTCTGTTAAAGCATTCTGCTGAAAAAAATAAAGATTTATATAAGGCATACAAAATACACTAAGGCATTACCAGTGACCTTTCCAGTTTTTAGAATCCCTTTGATAGTTATCACAAATCCGGGGTGAAGGGGAGGGACCTCAGGCACAGGAATTATGCAGAAGACATACCATGGCTTTTGTTTATCCAAGATCAAATAACCAAAATCAAAGTTGCAGTGGAGAAACTTTTTACAGAGGTGATCAAAACCAGCTGGCTTCTTTTGTGCTGGACAGTCTGCTGCATATATATTTTTTATTCATTACTTTACTTGGAACATTGATGTCAGAAATAGCTGTGACTTGGGGACTCAGTGCCGTAACTGTGATGAGAAAATCATCACTTGATAATTTATTGTCCAAAAGCAATAAAACATTTTTTCTCCATGTTAAATCTAAAGCCTTTACCTATTTTTCTGCATGTTCTATTATGACTGACAACCTGTAAATTCAAAGGTAGTGGATATAATATGTGTTTTCTGCTAGATTTAGGCATTAATTTTTCATAAATAAAGGGCTACTATACTGAAATCCCAGGTACTTCCACTAGTGAGGCAGGTTGTGTCTGTTGGAGGTGGTGATTTATTTATGTAGATCATGCCTACCTTTAGGGGGACGGTTTTTAATCTATCCATGCCAGCAGCCACTCTTCAGCCATCAGAAGTCCAGCTGTCTATTAAGCATCTGACATAATAATCCGGAAAGGATATTTTATCCAATGAACTACAGTTAATTGCTTCTAAATGCTTAAACTGACTATACATAAATCATAACTGGATTCTTGATGTGAAACTGGGAGTGGTTTTCTTCTGAGGTATCTCTGCTACTTTAACATTACTTTTGGCTATGAAATAGTATCAAGCAAATGGTCTCAGTTCCATCAGCAGACTGGATCAAAAAGGTGGGCCTGAGACTGGGGATCACGGGCACTGGAAGGGAGGAAAGGGAGCCCCAGGTTCCCGGCGTCACTGCATCTTGCAACCTCAGCTGCTGAGTATTCCTAGGGAACGAACTCGTTTCCATCAAAGAGACGGCTCAGGAAATAGTCAGGCACAGAGAAAGTCCCACACTCACAGGCCTTTGTCTAAATGGCATGGACAATCCTATCCAGTTGCTAGGGCTGGCTGGCTGGAGAGACTAGGACTGGTGACCAGTGCTGGCAGGGAATGCAGAGGCGGATCAACAGAGTTGTGAATATTGGCCAGACAAAACAACTGAAAGCCAAGGAGGGGACATCTGAAATAGAGGGGAGGGCTTGGGAGAAGAAGAGAAGAAAGAAAGAAGGGTAAACCGCTACAGCTCGGATTTTAAATAATGAAGCTGTAATATTTGAAGTCAACATTTACATTACAGTTAGTACCCTTTGAAGAGTTATGAATACATTTAATGAAAAGAAAAACCACAGTGTCCCTGTAGATCCTGTGAAAAGTGGAGAAACATTACATTAATCAGATAAATTTTATGCTGAAAAGTCCCACAGATCTAAAGGTAAGCCAAATATTTTTAAAAGGTAATTTTCTTATGGAGTGAAATTAATTCCTGCATAGAGCATCAAACCTGTTGACTGCTGAGACTCAGTGAAATCCACATTGAGATGTATTTAACTGGCTTAGCTTTTAAATATACAAAATGGCATGATCAACAATTTTTTTTTTTCAAATGTAACTGTTAAAAATGTAAACTGTAAAAAAATGTTCCTTAGTTTAGATTATCCTTTCATATTGTAAAATCAGTATATACACACCAGTATACCTTTGACACAAATATTAGTTTATAGAACTAAACTGAAGAAATGCATTCAAGCTGAAGTGTCACCTATGGAATAGAAAAGATTACCTGATACAGATAAGACCACAGAGTTGCAGCTGCTTTATGCCTTTCAGGAATGATTTTTCTGTGTAAATAACACCTGTAGAATTTCAAACACAGATAGCGACAAGAATATTCTCACTTTTGTGGATCATTTATATTAAGGTTCTCAAAATTAGAATAAAACAAAACAGATTTAACATCCTTATCTTATAGGATGCAGAACTACTGAAAGTACGAGTATCATTTGCTTCTAAATCATATCCAGTGGCAGCTGTGACAGTGTTGTATGCTGCGCTTGTTACACTGAGTGTACAATTTCCGAAGGTAGATTGAAAATCTTCTATTTCAGGATGTGTAGATGATGTCACCTTACTCTGAGAGGTAGATGAAAATACCGTTCTGTTAGACAGGATCTTTCCTTCAGAGGCTTCTATATTAGAAAGTGAATTTGAGGATATGTGAATGCAAATATCTTCTGAAATGCAAGCATGGAGGTAATGGATGTCATTTATATCAACTCTAGGTTCACAACTGTGCCCTGCATAACAGTGGCAATCAAATTTTTCTATGAATGTTTGCAGATCCTGAAACGCTGGTTGCCCTTGCAGAGTGTATTTCCCATCCTTTGTCACTTGAATGACAATATTCTCAGGGTTCAAATGAAGATAGTCATTGGAATTCCAGTTTTTCCGTGCGCAAGCACCAGAGTCTTGGCATAACACTTGGCTACAGATTCTGGCTGCCATCGTGACATTGATGAGGTATGGGGTCAAAGTCCTCCTAAGGTAGTTGTCCAGAGTCTTACAGGTATTCTGTGAAAAGAGCATCATATCTGCAGAGTTTAGTATGGAAACCATTAAAATGCTGTCATTCTAATAACAGTACCATAGTTGATATCTATGAATGTTTCTCCAGCGGTTTTGATTATAGTTATAACTGGTTGTTGGAAGCAGGTTTATCTAAGCAGTTGCTACGTAGCTCAAGGATCAGAGCAAATTTATTTTCAACATCCTTTTAACGGTGTTTCTCAAGCTATGCATTTGAACTTCCCAAAACAAATTTGACGTTTTTTCTTCTTCTCAGTTGTTTCTTACAGTGAAATTAATCAAAGTACTACTTACAACACACAGAACAGGCTAGAGCTGGAATTTCACAGACTGACTCCTCCTAGTGCTTTAAATACTACTGCTAACTGCACCACTTTAAAAAGCAGAAGGGTCTTTTAAAAATTTTTCTGGGCAAGCATAAGTAATTTTTTCTCTACCTCATGACTGGAATGTAATGAAGATATAGGAATTATTTCCTTAAATTAACTAAACAAGTGCTAACTTGCCTACAGTTATCATGGTAGCTTGTCCAGTTACTCAGAGCCAACACTGATGTTTTAAAAGACTGAACTCTTATTCTGTGTAGTCAATGACAATATTCATAAGCCTCAAATGTGCTTGTTTTTTAACTAGAGAAGGCTGCTGTCAATTTGGAGTCATCATTTTAAAAGTAGAAGATGCAGTGTAAGTAATCACAATGCTTTATATTCTTTTCACTTTATTGCTCTTTAAAAATGTCATATCAATCCATTAATCTGGCATACCTTATTTTGTGTTAAATTCATGTCACCCCAGATCACAATTCCAGAAGCACCCAATGCAGCAGATTCTCCAATGGTGTTTACCAGGTCATCCTGAGAGGAAATGTGCAAAGAATCACACCAATGTAAGCAAGCTATAACATAAGGGCAAAAGGTATAATGCATATAGTAAATTATATATCCAGAATAATTACTCTGGAGACAGCAAGCAACTATACACAGAACAAACATTCTGCTCTCAATTATACTGTTTTATTCTGGGATTGGGTTACACAGGTGATGCCAGAAAACATTGCCAACTATATCCAATTTATATATGTCATCTGGCTAGAAAAACAAGGCTGTAAAACTGAGCCAGTGGTTAGGCATATGACATACACTCCTCCAACCATTCCGAGTTTTATTTTGCTGCATTGCCTCCTGGCTTCTCAGAGTTGGTAGTAACTGGTTTCAGTAATGCTGCCTGCAGCAGAGGCTGAAAAGCACAGCTTTTTTTTTTGTCCCCCCCTTTTTTTTTAACCTCAATTTCAGTTACCAGAAAGTGCTAAAGCAGAAAAGTAGCAAGAGAAAGAGCTTTCACCAGCAGGAATCTCTTTTCTCCAGAGAATGGCTCTGGCCTTTCACAGAGATTTATTTGGGAAATTTATTTCTGTTCAGATCTCCTTTTAGGGTCAGCTATTAGCCCAGCCCTAACTAAATCTTAAAGCCCATCTGGGATAGGAGAGGACTATGAGTAGAAAAAGAACAAGGAAAAAACAACTTACTGCAGGGCACAACACATGAAAAGGAAGAATGTAAGGATTACGGGATTTAAATGGTTTACCAGAAGCCCAGCAGGGACCCTGGCAGCACCCCTTGCTCCCTGAAGGTATCCAGGGAGCTGGGGGGCCGTGCTTGGTGATCCTCTATCCAGGATGTGAGAGGACACCAAACACAATACAGTCACCAGGACCAGAACTTCTAACTTCGCTTTCTTCATGGCCTGGATGACCAGGAGGAGATTCTCCAGATTGGTTGTATCTCTGATAGGATGGGTGTATATAAAAATGCTAAGGAACGGGTGTAATCAGAACTGCCATAAAATGATTAAACCTTAATCAGAGCCTAACCTTGACTAACCCATGAGACGTGGAAATACCATTTAGAAAGCTACATGAGTACAACTAAGGACAGAATTTTCTCACTAGCTTTTAAAACCTTTTTTAAGGAAAAGAAAGACTCCCTTTTTTTGTTTTTTTCCTTGTAACATAAAAAGCAGACATTAGACTAGCCCAGTTTTACTAATTCTCTTTAGAATCATAGGATCATTAAGGTTGGAAACGACCTCTAAGATCAAAAAGTCCAACCATCAACCCATCACCACCATGTCTTATAAACCATGTCCTGAAGTGCCATATTTACAATTTTTTTGAAAACCTCCAGGGATGGTGACTCCACCGCTTCCCTGGACAGCCTGTTCCAATGCTTCACAACTCTTTCAGTAAAGAAATTTTTCCTCATACCAAATCTAAACCTCCCCTAATGCAACTTGAGGCCATTGCCTCTCATCCTATTGCTAGTCAGCTGGGAGAAGAGACCAACACCTGCCTCACTACAACCTCCTTTCAGGTAGTTGTAGAGAGCAATAACGTCTCCCCTCAGCCTCCTCTAGACTAAACAGCCCCAGTTCCCTCAGCCATTCTTCATAAGACTTGTTCTCTAGAACCCTCACCAGCCTCGTTGCCTTTCTCTGGACATGCTCCAGCAACTCAATGTCCTTCTTGTAGTGAGGGGCCCAAAACAGAACACAGTATTTGAGATGCGGCCTCACCAGTGCGGGGTACAGGGGCATGATCACTCCCCTACTCATGCTGGCCACACTATTCCTGATACAAGCCAGGATACCGTTGGCCTTCTTGGCAACCCGGACACACTGCTGGCTCATGTTCAGCTGGCTGTCCACAAACACCCCAAGGTCCTTTTCCGATGGGCAGCTTTCCAGCCGTTCCTGCCCAAGCCTGTAGCGTTGCATGGGGTTGTTGTGACCGAAGTGCAGGACCTGGCACTTGGCCTTGTTGAACCTCATACAGATGGCCTCAGCCCATTGATCCAGTCTGTCCAGATCCCTCTGCAGAGGCTTCCTACCCTCCAGCAGATCAACACTCCCGCCCAGCTTGGTGTCATCTGCAGACTTACTGAGGGAGCACTCAATGCCCTCATCCAGCTCATTGATAAAGATACTAAACAAGACCGGACCCAAAACTGAGAGCTGGGGAACACCACTCATGACTGACCGCCAACTGGATTTAACTCTGTTCACCACAACTTTCTGGGCTCAGCCATCCAGCCAGTTTTTTACCTAGCAAGACCTATCCAAACCATGAGCCGCCAGCTTCTCTAGGAGGATACTGCGGGGAACAGTGTCAAAGGCTTTACTAAAGTCCAGGTAGATAACATCCACAGACTTTCCCTCATCCACTAGGCGGGCCACCCGGTCATAGAAGGAGATCAGGTTGGTAAAGCAGGACTTGGCTTTCATAAACTCATGCTGGCTGGGCCTGATCCCCTGGTTGTCCTTCACGTGCCTGCTGAGTGCATTCAGGATGAATCGGTCCATAATCTTCCCCGGCACCAAGGTCAAGCTGACAGGACTGTAGTTCCCGGGATCCTCCTTCCAGCCGTTCTTGTAGATGGGCGTCACATTGGCAAGTCTCCAGTCAACTGGAACCTCCCCTGTTAACCAGGAATGCTGACAGATCATGGACAGTGGCTTGGCCAGCTCCTCTGCCAGCTCCCTCAGCACTCTTGGGTGGATCCCATCTGGCCCCATAGACTTGTAAACGTCTAGGTGGCATAGCAGGTCATTAACTGATTCCTCCTGGAGTATGGGACGTTTATTCTGCTCTCCATCCCTGTCTTCCAGTTCTGGGGGCTGAATACCCTGGGAGTAACTGGTATGACTGAGGCAAGAGGAAGAACTTCTTTGGAAGTGGTTACTCAACTTTCTTTCTTCTGACTTAATGTACTAAATATGCTTTCTAGCTTTGTAGTATTTTGCTACATGTGAGAACTACTCAGAGAATAAAACACTATTTGATAAACATATCTTTTCCTGTTTTTTTTGTAATTTTCTTTACTATGAGGGTGATGAGGCACTGGAACAGGTTGCCTAGAGAAGCTGTGGATGTCCCCTCCCTGGAAGTGTTCAAGGTCAGTTTGGATGGGGCTTGGAGCAACCTGGTCTAGTGGAAGGTGTCCCTGCCCATGGCAGGTGGTTGGAACTAGAAGATCTTTGAGGTCCCTTCCAACCTAAACCATTCTATGATTCTATGAATATCATGAGGAAGGTTTGATAATAGATCTCTTAGTGTTCCATTTGATCAAATCTCTTTGGCAGGTTAATTTAATTTTTTACACAAAATCTACACACTTTTTTTCTGATATGAGTTAGCATATTTGCTAAATAAGTGTCACCTGGTAATTCTTTCCACTTAAATTTGAAATATTTAAGGTCTAGCACCACTCACCTGGGAGAGATATTCCTCATAGACATCTGTGAATACTGGACGTGTATATACAAAAACTGGAAGGGGATGACTAGAATTAGAGACATACGAAATTCTAATGGCTTCTTGAACTCTGTTCCGAACAAAGAGTTGGGCATTTCTGGAAGATCTTAAGGCTGTTTCTAGATAGACAGATGGGTAAAGTGCTGTGCTTTCCTCCCACAACCAGTTAAGCTCATTATTTCTTTCTATTTCAATATCTAAACAGGTTCCCGTATAATTATGTGGGTTTTGTTTGTAATCATAGTTATAACAGTCTGGATAAAGGTAATATCCCCACAGACGGTTTGGCTTCATTTCTATGCCCAGCTTTAAAGATTCTAACATAATTGATTTTGCTGCAGCTTCAAATTCCATTTTAGCTATAGTCCTGGCTTCGGCTTCTGATAGACTGATGTCTCTCTGCTGAACCAGTTCAATGGATTCCTGTCTATAAATGTCTTTTGATCCCCAGTTCCTTATCCACACAGGTCTCCAATTTTCCCAGTCAATGACAGCCAATCCAAACTGTTCATCTGAAGGAATATAGAACTGGATGTCCTCTTTGGCTTTTTTTAAATGATTCTCCAGCAGCGAGAGTTGGGGGAGTCCTCCATTGAACGCCTCTCCTGTGACTTCATTTTTGTAAGGATAGTAGCCAAGCCTATCTGGATAGAAGAGAGTGATGTTTTGCCCAATGGATGTCTTCAGTGTGCTTCCAATGAGAGAAAAAAATGTCATGTCCAGCTGCACTCCAGTCCTTTCAGTACAAAGTTCTGTAGGAGCATTCCAGATAGAAAGGAAAGGGGAATTAGAAACAACTGGACGAGCTCTTATGTTCAGAGATGAGCAGCAAGAAACTAGAAGAGTGGCGAACACCATGCTGGATGCTATAGGATACATACAGGTAACACAGATGTCAAAACTTCGTATTTGTCTTAGAGTTTCCATTATAGCACGTGCAGTGACATTTGGTGCTTCTGAACAGACAAAAATCAGATGCTCTCTGGGTATTCAGAGGGTTGGTAGTCTGTCAGAAGCTTTACCATACAATATATTTCTTCAGATTAATACCTATTAAGCAATATTCCTTGGGGGTAAAATAGGGACGTCCTTTATACGAGGCTCTCTGGTGTTCAGACTGCAGGAAACATTTCAACAACTTCTGAGACCTAATGCAGAAAAAGAAACAAATGTAGATAAAGCAAGTAAATAATAAATATTTCATTTCTAACCACGAAAGAAACAACCATTTGTGATTTTGAATACATTACAATCTTTGAATAAAATTCCCCTTTGAAGGAAAAGCACAATTTACAATCATAGAGCAAATAAACTCTCTCTATATCAAATTGTATATATATAAAAAGTAGATATAAAACTGACAGTGGAATGGTATCCAGTGAGTCATGGCTCAGAATGAGTGTGCTTGGTAGTAGTCCTGATTGTGACAGTGACTGATCCGTGTAAACGTGAGCAGTCTCACAACGCCTCCTCTTAATCAACAGTAATCCATATGTAGTATTTCTCATCTATCTCAAATAATGTTCTAAGTCTTAATTCACTAATTTTACAGAGCACTTAAGGTAAGATACAGATAACACAAAACTGGAACCTGGGCTGTTGTACATATGCAAGAAACCAATCCATGCACACTCATTTAACTCAGTGAGGTATCTGAAATATTATAGGCACTCTATAATATTTCTACCAAGACCTGTTTTAAACAGGCTCAGAAGCTGTGTATCATCTTGGTATATGGCCATCCGTGTGTTGCTTGAAGCCATTTGAGATCTGCGGATTAAGTGACCCCAAACCCAAGTCTGCCCAGAAGTGTAATGCATCAGGAAAGCTGAGGCTGTCCACACACCCACAGTGAGCAATCACAATTTTATTCAAGAACATAAATAGTAGTGGTGGTAGTCATGATACGGTCAGCAACTTTTACGTAGTAGCCCAATAGCTAAAGCATTCCTGTGGGTAGTAACTCACCTGAATCCACTTCCCTCCTGATTTTGAAATGGTTCAAACCTGGATCTATCCCTTTGCATTGAGACTTCATAATGAGGCCATAAAAGATCTAAGGAATACATAAGAGTGTTCATGAAAATATAGGAGTCACCGTGAAGTGGGCCACAGAGTGGCTGGAAAAGTAAAATCTCCTGAGGACAGATTAAAAAAAGCATGCAAGTTTTTGGTTTGCATTTACTGAATTCAGCTAACAGTGGCAACCACAGATCTCTCGTCCCTACACCTTGAATTATCTCTCTCCCTGTTTGTCTTTTCTGTAACTACTTCATGTAAAATCTATAAGCAGTATGGGCACAGAATCGTAAATCTCTCTTCCCCCAACAGTGCATACGGACAACAGGTTGCAGTTATTATCCATTTGCATTTTTTTCATCATCTTTCTGGCTGCATGTTTTTTCTTTAATTTGTTTCAATAAAGTGGCAGAACGCCTCCATCCGTCAAATTGTTGCATACCCAAAAAAACTTGACAGTATCATGAGAAGCTGATGGAGACCTGAACCTTCCTAAACCCAGCCTCAAGCCAGGTTCTCAGCAGAGATTGTTGTAGTAGTAGTACACTGAGATTCCCCGTGTGTTCACTGAGTTTGATCACATCTGAAACTACTGAAAACTCCAGATTTGCTTTGGCTGTGGGAGAAAAGCATGTGGGAAAGGAACTATCGGGGGATGGGGGTGGGGGTGGGGTGCAGAGCAGTGTGACTGATAGCATAGCAACATAGCTTCTTCCAGAATGGTGAAATCTAGACCTTTCAGGGACCAAAACAATGAAATAACCTGTGTCAACAGATGGACTAGATCCTGCCTCTGGTCACGGATGTAACACTGTCTAGAGATGATTCTGGGATTCTTCATTCCAGAGCAGCTTGCCTCTTCTGAGGACTAGGAGGACATCAAGTATAAACAGTAAAGTTGTACTGAAGGAGGAGATCTCTAGGAGTCAGCTTTGCCAGAGGAGGAGTTTTGTATTACAGGGCTCTTCAAAAATTGCCAGAACCCAGACGCTTAGCTTCCCAGATGAGCAGGTCTGTTCAACAGACCGCATTTTGTTTCTTCCTCATCCATCACTACAGAGGCAACAGGCAGTAGCGATATTTTCCCTTTTATTCTTTTTCATTTTTTTTCTTCCTGGGCATGCTGCCAGCTCTTGGTCATTGTGTCAGTGGAGAAGCACAGAGCAGCTAGCCATTCCTTGTGCGGGGTCCCCAACCTAGCTGAGGAGAGAATGACAGCCAATTCAGTTTTCTTGGCTTAGAGGTGCCACCACATGTGAATGAAACCGGCTACCCAAAGACACAAGCATGCACAGCTGAAAGACTGGCAAACAAACACCAACAGAAAGGATTCTTGGAAGAGGGTTTGGCAGCAGAGGAGGAATTTTTTTTCTAAACAGAAGCTTATAGTCCTGGAGCAGGAAGTGCAAGTAGAAGGAGCAGAAAGTACAACCGTGCAGCATCAGACATCCCTTCAGAACTCATCTGCAGGTATCTGAAAGACAGGTAAGGAAGGGAGGTAAAATGTAGCGTAGGTGGTGAGGTGCAACGTACAGCAGAGGCAGGACTGCAACAGCTTCCTTCCAGCTCTGTCTTCTCAGTCACACTGCCTCCGAGCCCCCAGAGCCCAGTTTCTGGACGTAAGCCAAGGAACTTACAGCACATTCTACATTCTCCACCAGTAATGCCATCGGCACCTCTGTTCCACAGACCAGCACAAACTTTCAGCTAGGATTTTGGCCCTGGAATCCTCATTCCCTCAACATATTTATTTTATTCTTAATTTATTCTTTTTAAGCTTTTTTAAAAAGTGTATTTCAGTAATAGGCTGGTTTGATGTACAAGAAAAGAGGAAAGCATTGTTTTGAATACTATATTTACTGGTTTAGCTAGAACTCATTTATTATTGGCTAATTTTGAAAAGTTTGGTTTAACTGATTGTTGGGAAATCATTCACCTCTAAATCTTGCTGTAATGTACTCTCCTGGGTATAAGGTAATAGATTATTTTACTTGATAGTTTCCAGTTAAAAGGGTTGCCTTTGGCCTAGCCTAAAAATGACAGCTCTGATAAATGTTACTCTTTCAGTCTCCTTGAATGTCGGTCTAAGTGAGCTGAGTCATAAAGCTGCCCTTGTCTTTGTCAAAAAGTCAATATCTTTACAATATATTAACAATAATTGCTCTGAGGCTGCCTGACTAGAAGTACATACTGATGGATCTAAATGCCCTTAGTCTGGGGAAATAGCTTATGCTTTACATTTTCCCGAATTTGGCATTTGTAAAGGTTACATATTAGAAGAAATCATATGACTTTTCTTGGTTTAATTATTTCATCATTTTTCACAGCATAATCTGGGCTGCAGAAACACACATGACTGAAAATGCAAGTATGCTCCCATATTTTGGTAGCTACACAGTCATGGATCTGGGCCGTGCCACATGACCCTGAAAAATAATGCCCCACTTGGCCAAAGACAGTTAGAAAACAGAAGGGAGAGAAGTACTGTACATACGCTTGAACTTCACATAAATATTATGCATCACAACCAGATGATGTTTCCCATCAAAAATCATGGATTATGCTGTTTGTCTTATATTCAAGAAGTGACACTGAATGTTATAAGAATTCAGCTTTGGGTTTTTAATGATAATTAGACATGAGAGTCCATGTTTAGCTTTGAAATAATTAGACATTGCTTAGTCAAATCAAATCCGCTAACATTAAAAATAAACATAAGCCAATAAGCGCAACCAATATCTGTCACTCTTATGTTAATAGCCTTAACCACACTTCTCAAATTTCAAGCAAAAGTCCATCAAATCTCACACTTCCCCTGCTTCAGTTTGAACACTGGGAAAGAAGAGGTGCCCTTCGTGACTTCCAAGGGAGAAGACGAGTGTTACTGAGCTGTGGTATCTGGTTGAACAACAGCATATAAGACCACTTCTAAACCTGAGATTATCAATATAATTATCATTTTAGATTACAGATGACATGGTTTTAAAGTGTTTATTGACTGTTTCTTGCATTGCAAACAATGTGTGTGTTACTGCCTATTAATTAATGACATAAAATAATAACAGAAAATACTGATGTGAAAATTGGTTGGTCTTTTCTCTGTACTGAGGATAATATGAATACAGAAGTTTGCATGTGGAACTGCTTTTTTTGATGGGGCAGAAGAATCTAATGTAACGTCTTCAAATCCCTGTGAAGCTGTGGTGTAAGATATGTGGTCAAATACGCAGATGGAACCAGAATACTGAGGGTTTAATCCCTATTCTTTCATTTTCATATAAACTCTATCTAGCGAAATGTAAAAAATAACTCCCAACATTACAGACAAAATATGGTACTAGACAGTGTAACTTTATAAGTTCTTGGGACAAGTTGCTTTGTATCTTCATTCATCTGAAGGCTATGAAAATATAAATTCTGAAAGAAGTCGAAAGACTCAACTCCAGCTTCTGTGAAGAGATCATCACTGAGGAAGTCCCAAGGAGAAACAGAACAGACTCCTAAGGAGCAGAAGAACAGACTAAGGACATGTTTAATTAAGTGTTAACATATTAAAACTTGTAACCTGAAGCAGAATCCAAAGCTTTTTTTTTTTTTAAAAGGTACCAGCAATATTGATACTGTCCATAGACTTACTTTCTCTGAATAGGATCAAAGCAGCCTGCATTGCTAGCAAAGAGCTGTCTGAGGTCAACATTTGTATTTTTCAGGGATCAGTGGAAAATACTCAATGTGCCAGACACCCCTCCTGCCCTGGCCTTGGGTGCCCAGGTGGTGCTGTTGGGAGAAATGGCCCTTTTCTCTTACGTTCTGCTCTGGAGGGGTCCTTCTTCTGGATGAAGGGAACAGTATCGCTGCTGGAACTTCAATTTAGAGAGGATTCAAGCCCTCCTGCTCTTTTTAGAGCTGTATGTCCTGGGCTAGAGGCTGTTTGTTCGTTACAAACAGGTGTCAGAGTCATGAAACAGCCACAGCAGGAAGGGCAGAATAACCTTGTGGTTACACTGCATGCCCCACTTGGGTCGTTTTGGCATTTCTAAAAGAGAAGGCAATGATATTAACACAAACACACGCGAGTGTTGCGAGAAGAACACTAACATGAGGAACAGGAAGCTCCTCAGAAAGAAGCTCCGCTTCTGCAAGTACGAACCATCTGTGCTGCACAGCTGACGGCAGGTTTAACCTGAACAAACATTAAGTGTGAAGGATGGTCTTTGCATAGCAGGATTTAGCTTCATTATTATGAATGCATTAAGCTGCAGTTGTCTGTAAAGTCAGGATTTGGTAGGCACTTATTTTGACAGTGGTTTCTAAAACTCCACCCTCTTTTCAGTATAATCTTCTCTATTGGGCTAGGGCAACTGCTTATGAGGCCGCATAATTAATTGTTCTGGTTAAAAATACCTCAGCCAAAAGAAAAGAGAGGAAGAGTTTTTTGATGACTAAGTACATGAACCAGCAAAGCTGGCTAGTTTAGCCAGCGTGTCTGATTCAATAAATGCTTGTCAGACTACACCCTAGTGCTGTGGCTCTCTTTATCACCAAGAACTGCCAAAACATCTCTTTCATCATTGCTTACGCCCATGCTTGAGTTCCACGTACAGGGCAATGAGTGCGTGAGGACCTGAAGCCTGAGAAAATCTCCAAACAAATTTCTGTGCTGACGCTCCTGACTGCAAAATGTGCCAATGATGGAAAGGTCAGGAGATGAGCATCCAGCTTGTAAGCAGCCCCCCTTAATAATGTGTATGCAAAAGATATAGTCAAGCTGCTGTTCAATCATTTAAATGTGAGCCTGCTTTTTTACTAATATGTCCCAATTATTTGTTATAGTCTTGCGATGACTACTGCAGTGTTCCATGACTACTTTCAAATGTTAGGAGAAACTCTATCCTCTTCATTCTCATTTTTTTTCTCTTGCAAGTTCTAAGTCTCAATTTTGTAAAAATTCTTAATATCCTAACAGCCTGTTTATTGATGTTCTAATTTGGTTTTTAGCAAGTTAGCCAAATAAACTGTCTGAACACATTTCCAAGAGTATTTGGAAAATTTCCTTTGCTGCATTGTGTATAATTAGGCTTGGCTGAACTCAGATTCGCTAATGACAGTTTCCATTGCAGAAGAATCAGGGACAAGATAAAGAGTCCATCACATGTCACTTTGCAGAGTATTCCATCTCGCTAAGGCTATTCTGCAGTGTTCACTGTCTGCTGAATCTCTAGTGCTTTATGGCAAAGTAAGTCCCAACATACTCTCTACAGCAAGATTTGAAATCATTACTAGTCAATATAATATAAAAAATATAATCATATATCTACCACTAATATCAATGAGTATACAGCTAATTAAAGCACAGATCAACTTGGTAGTATATTTGGACCATATTTCCGTACTACACTACTACCATAATGTAGAATATTGGGCAAACCACAGCTCAATTTTTAAAAGCATCTAGTGGTTTTCTTTGGTTTGTTTTTAGTCAAATATTTTTCACTGCATCACACTGAACCCTCTTGAATAATTCTAATTAGAAGCCTTCAAAAACAAACCAACCTATTTTCTCTGATTTGGCCTGTATATTCAAGCTGTTCTTTCTTCCGACTACCTGACAAAGTTGTAGGCAAAATTTTAATTGATTCTCCTATTCTATGGGGATAGCAACTAAGTAAATGAAATAATCTTTGAATGGTTTCATCAAGATAATTCTTTGAAATTCTGCCTAAGATTGTCGGGGTAGGGGTGGGGGTTGTTGTTTTTTGGGTTTTTTTTGCAAGACCATCTTGTATTCCAGTACCATGTTAAACTCTGGTGGAAAGCAATTTTTACAAAGAGGTATAATGCAGATCACTGTGTGGTTGGACCTCCAGTACAAAAAACAGGCTTTCCAAGCAGTTTAGTAGATCTTCTAGGTGAGCTCTTCCAAACAAGACAATGTTATACCTACAAGTGTGTAGACAGTACCAAAGGGAGCCCGTAATACAGAGGACTATTATACTCTATTAATGAGCATATATGTTCATCATCCCCCACAGGAGTAGTATTTTGAAAATCAGAAGTCTGAACTGAACAGAAAAATATAGAATATTCTTGCCTTCTAAGCCTTCATGCAGCACAGAGGTGACTGAAATAGATTTTTGCTCAAAAAGCAGCTGGCATTTCACATCTGTGTTAAAAATATATTTTTTCCGCCAGTAAATCATTACCCTGTTCCGGGGCTTAATATGAAAAAATGATCTGTACTGTACAAAAGTAGCTGTGCCTTTGAAAGAAGTGAGAGTGGTCTAGAGGGCATCTGCGGAAGAGACAGAACTGGCTTTTGCTTAATCCTTGGAAGTAATGCAGTTTTTAAATTAACACAGCAGCCAATTCCAAACATGAAACTGTTTCATTCACAAAATTGTGCCCTCTTATTTTGAAAAAAAGAGGTTCTTTCAAGAAAGATGATAGTGATGTTCCCTTTTAAAAGTAGGGAGCAGATGTACCCCTGGAGTAAACCCAGCCTGCACAGATGAAATTGTTCCTGGATTTTCAGTAGCAAGGCTTCATAGCTAGAGCAACAGGAGGCAGAGGTAGGCGGGGTCTTCAAAGGGAATTATCCTTGGAATTAAATATGTATTGTTAACGTCGGTACCAGTTTATATATTAGCATCTGTCTTCACAGCATGCAGTTTCAAGTTCTCTTGTGCTATACCTGAATGTTCTCTCTTTTTAAACTTCCTCTCCTGGGACTGTAATTCATTCCATACTCCTTTCTCCCACATGATTGTACATTAATAAATACAATCGGAGGAAAATATGAAACTGCAGTGGAGAAATGAACCTTCCCTCAAGAATAATGTCTCTTTCCTGCTGTGTCTCTTTTCACCTGTTGTTTCTTCACAATCCTCATAGCCTTTTGTTATTCTGATAAACCTGCTAATACCGAGGAGCCAGTGTAATTGCCACCCATCCCTGGAGATAAGCCAGAGAGATGGGTAAGCAGATGTCAAAGTCTCGAAACAAAGGTGAGTACAAAGCTATGCAGAACACTGGTGATTTATAAAGGAGACATTAGCATTATCGAGCACTGTTTTGGGAAACGTTTATGCAAAGAATGAACAGTTTCAACTGAAAAGAAGTAAGAAGCGCAGTTGGACCTGCCTGAGCAAGCACATTATCATAGCCCTTGGAGAAAGCCTCAGGAAGAGGATTTACAGCGAAGGGGCTGAAAGCAGAGGCTTGGAGCTCTGAGCAAACACCCAATTTCTGTTTGCTTGGACCTGCCACTGCTAGGGAGGCAAAGCTGGTGTGGACCTTACCAACAAACAGCCGGGATACCCCACCGCACCACCATGTCCTCTTCTAACTGAAACAACCTGGAAACCCTCACCAAGTCTGGACAAACAGCGAAGTCAAGAGACACAATGAAGTCAACTGTTTTTAAGGATAGAAGGCCTTAATGTCTTGCATGCTGAGAGAGTGAGTTTGGACCACTTGCCACGGGAGCTGGGACTCGGACGGCACGTCGTGCCCATCAGGCCTGGCTCTCATTGCCTATGTCCTCACCCTCTCGAAGATTTCTCCTCCTTGGAGGCTTCAGCAGAGACCTGCGCCAACCCACACCTGTGCAGGGACTGCCCAGCACGTCTGTGACTGCTTATAAGCAGCTCTGACTCAAACCTCTTGCCTCAGATATTTTGTGGATTGCTTTGCCCATCTGTAGGTTCATATAAAAAATAACTATTACACTGCAACGTACAATTTACCCGAGTTGAAAGGCTGAAAACATTCAGGCGTCTTTCACCCCTGACTAGAAGCATTCACTAGGAACAAATAAATTCTTATTCAACTTCCCCAAGTGTAAGTTTATTCTAGTAGACTCCTAAAGAAAAAAAAAATCCTTATTAGACTACTCTTCCCTATTCCCACTCCCAGAGAAGAATTGCCTAGACTAACAACCTAAAAAACTTGACACAAATGTTATTTAAAGTAAGATCGTTTTAGCAATTTTGTTGATATGGAGACATAGATTTTACTCAATACCTATAACAGCTATATAGTTACAGTTTCTAAGTAATCCTTTGTGCACGTCATAGTTCAGTGAACCACTTGGAACGAACAAAAGTTAAAACATGCTGAGACAGAAAGAGGTGATACTATCCCATATGGTTCCTGACAGCGGTTGTTACACCTCACGATTCCCAACAATCTCTCTGGAAAGTCCTACCAAAATTTACTTTCCCTCTTTGAGATTAAAATTTCAAAATAGTAAAAATGTAAGCAACATAAAAATAAGCAGTAAATGCTCACCTACATGTTTCCACAGGTCAGGGCTTGCTGGAGTGAATGAACGGGTGAGTGGACAAAATAATTAGCTTTGTCTGGAAAGGTAGGGCTCTGGCCCAGCCAATTGGGTTGTCACTTGGTGAAAAACTTAGCATAATTACAGGGTAGCTGGTTAAATGTGTCTCCTGTCACAGCTGATTGCAGTAAGGAGTATAGCAACACATTGCCTGTCAGAGATCTTACACCACGTTTTGTAGTCTACTGAACAAATGCTAAATAAATGCTTTGAAAGAGATCTCTTTTTTCTAAAGTAAGAGATATTTTATAGCTTGACCTAATTTTGCTTTTCAATGCAGCAGTGGTTCAACCAATGGAGATAAAAGTTTTTTTCATGGCTATGCAGAAATGGGGTAGAGGGGACCAAAACTGTATTCTGCATTGCCAGAGCACAGAGTACCCCCAGGTGGTGCATCCACGCCAGCTGGGAAACAAGATCGCAGGAGGAGATCCTCCGCTGGAGTGGATTCTGAGGTTGCTCAGCTTGGAGATCACTGAACTGAGCACCATGTTTGGCCCACTGGTTACTCGCATAGAGATTTGGGCAAGACCACAGGAGCATCCCTAGTGGATGCTGATGTAGAGTTTGTTAACACCCACATTAGAACAGAATAGAATAGAACAGAAGACTAGAATATTTTCAGTTGGAAGGGACCTACAATGACCATCTAGTCTAACAACCTGACTAATTCAGGGCTGACCAAAAATTAAAGCATGTTATTAAGGGCATTGTCCAAATGCCTCTTGAACACGGACAGGCTTGGGGCATTTACCAACTCTCTAGGAAGCCTGTTGCAGTGTTTGACCGCCCTTTTGGTAAAGAAACACTTCCTAAGGTCCAGTCTTAACCTCCCCTGGTGCAACTTTGAACCATTCCCACACATCCCGTCACTGGATACCAGGGAAAAGAGATCAGAACCTCCCTCCCCATGTAGCTGCAGAGAGCAATGAGGTCGCCCCTCAGCCTCCTTCTCTCCAAGCTACACAAGCCTTGAGTCCTTAGATGCTCCTCAGAGGACACTGCTTCCAGTCCTTTCACCAGACTTGTTGCCCTGCTCTGGAGGCTTTCGAGAAATAAAGGTAATTAAACAACCTTCCAATCTGTCATTAAACTCCTAGCTCTGATTACGGTCACATAGCACTTTGAGTTGAGGGCTTCCCACAGCAATGGGATGGAAAGCAGTGCCACGGCTTAGAGCTGTTTTGAGCTGTGGACCCTCTCTTACACTTGCAATACGACAATTTTAAATCTTCTTTTCTCCCTCTGCATAAAAATAGTTTTGTCTTTGGAACTGATTTCAGTCTCAAGACTTTCATTTCAATATGGAAACATTTTTGTCATTTTAAATGTTACACATCATGTTTTCTTTGTGTAATATTTTTACTAAGTTTTTGGTACTCCATGACACATCCTTCTTAAATGTATATAATGATAAATCCCCCAAATGACAAAACAATAAAAATTTTCAGTTATCTTACGTTTTAAGGTCAGCTGTAGAACAATTATTTTAAATAGCTATTCAGGACAAAAACTCAGAAAAAAATGTTTAAAAATAATAATTTATAAAACTATTCTAAAATTAGGAGAAAAATACTCTAAAGCAGTTTTCTCTGATGAAGAAAGACAATTGAATAGAACTTTTCAAAATATGTATTTTGACATTATCATTCCTCAGTAATACGCTGTAACTGTATGTTACTCTTATTTTACCTAAGAATTTTAAAATTATGTTGACTGGTAAAAGTCTAGAAAAAATGAAAATAAAGCTTTGGAATTTTAAATGTTAATGCAAAATTTTGTTTTTATCTGGGTTGAATTCTTCCACCTGCTATTTCTGTAAAAGCAAATACTATCCTTCTTCATGGAAAATATGGAGCCAGCTTTATGTGTCAGAAGAACATGGAAAATAAGATACACAATGAGACTGTGTAGGTCCAATTACTGTTGAAAGACTCGTATTAGTCAGCAAAAGACATTGCTGTTTCAGCCCAAACTGTAGACAACAAGGTTTTTCCACCTGACCTGTAGCAGTGGTTTTCTCTCCTGTAATACTGCATCTTTACAGGACACAATCCACCCCACGGGAGTCTTACAGGAAGAATCCCATCCAGCGTCTTCACCACTCATTTTGTGGTCTAGCATCCACTTCCCTAGTCAAATAGGGATTTCATCACAGAATAAGCCAGCTCTTGCTGGCTGCGATATTAAATAAGTGAAATAATTTTCAGCGTTTGAAGGAAGTCCTTGGTGGAAGTGATGGTGCGGAACAGAATAAAGTCAAGGAGCCTGAGGAGATATGGAAATGGGTCTGCAGAGGTATGGGAAACAAAAGAAAGAGGTGCAGAGAGCTATGACCAAACCATTCTTCACACCTCATTAACCTACTAGTTTGTCTCAGGCATCCAGAAACATCCCCTATGTCTTCTAACATCAAACTATTTCTTTCAAAACAAGACTTGCAGTTGCTGGTACAGAGGGTTCCCATTCCTGGAACAAGCCCAGCAGTGGGGTGGTCTGCAAATTACTCACACCAGTACTCTTGGGCTGCTCTGTGGGCATTTCCCCGAGTTATGAACAGCCTCACTGCCCACTGAATGTGTCCCCTCTGAGGCTGCCAGCAAACGCGTTAATTTTGTTTGTGTCTTTATGATGTGGACATCTGTCCATTAGCAACTGGAGAAGAGCCACTGGTGCCACACCCCACAGCTGCCAGCCTGCCAGCAGACACTTAACAGTTTCCCGTTGCTACTGAATGAGCTGGACTGAACCCAGTAACCCGGTGCTAAATGTTCCTGTGCTCCTCCAAATCATAACAGTATGGCTGTTAGGTGGCTCTTGATTTCAGTTTGATATAACATAAACTGGAAGCTGTTCCTGCTGGCTGGGGCAGCAGGAGAAGACGAAAAAGTAGAAAAGCCACAGCTGGCAGCTAATAAGAGAGGAGATGTCTGAAGCCAGATGGGAAGAGGAGCTGGTAAAGATATGCAAATACCACACAATTTGTATCACTGAACACTACGAATAAAAAAATAGGGTGTGTAATGTGCAAAGGCAGAGGTGGGCCAAAGCTTTGAAGCAGTGTAGGCAAAACTGAACTCTGCTGCTCCAAGAACAAAGCACAGATGAACTGACTTTTCTCCTGTTATTAATCAGTGGCAAAAATCCACATTGTGATTTTGGCAGGATGGGCTGCAAGGCTAAGGGCACCCAGTGGAGTGAAGGGAGGCAGTGGGCTGAGCTTTCCCTTCCCTCCACGCCTCCCCGCTCTCCAGCCAGCCTGATCCCACTGAGGTGAATCCAGCCTCCCCAGCACTTCATCTCTCAGCAGAGCAAGGCATGAAGGCACCTGCAACCTGTTTCTCAGCAGCTGTCCTCTGAGCCTCAGTCACACACGTCGGATCCTAAGCTCCACACACCATATCCCCTTCTCCTAAGCCCACCTTTCACAGAGGTGCTCTTCTTCTTCTCTATTCCAGCACAGTTTGGGGCCCCCCAGCACCAACCTTCTTTTGTCCACAGAGCCCTTCTTAACCTCTCCATGCCCCAGGCAGAAAGCCCTACTCTACAGTATGCTCACCCACCAAGTCCATGGGACAGAGCCTCTCCTCCAGTTTACACCCCTCAGGACGCTTTTCTCCTTCAGCACTTCACAATACGGGGCTGACTTCCCTAACTCACCCCCAAGGTTCCTGATGTAAGTGTGCGTTGCCCTCATCTGCAGCCAGACCCGGGCAGCCTTGCTCCCCTTACAGGTAAGCCGTGGGAGCTCAGGTTGCACTGGTAGGTTTGGTTAGCACCATGTATACTTGGCATGCCCTGTGAACGTCTGGGTTTCTCTTTCCCAGTTTACTGCAGATATGACTTTGTCACGTGCCTTTGTCATGATTTAGCACTTCTTTCTCTGTAGTCAAGATTTTACAGATACTTTCCACAGTACTTTGGCAGCTCTAGCCTAAAGAATTTAAATTGCTTTTTGGAGAACTATGGTTTAACTCCACCCAGATCCCCCATCTGGTACAAGGTTCACCTACCCACAGAGGTGGGCCATCAAAAGGAACTATCACCTGCCTTCTTTTTTGTTTGAAGGAGCCACTTCAGGTGTTAGCAAAGCTGTTAAGTCTTACTTTTTCTAGGACTGAGGTCTGCATGAAATCTGATCAACAAGTGTGCACTATGGACATCCTCAAATCTTACTCTCTGAGCATCTGGGTCGGGGATCTGGCCTGAATTCACATGGTCTTGTTCTGTCCTTTTGTCACCAGGTTTCCGTACCACAGAAATCAGGGCACTGGGGAAGAGACATGGAAATCGGTGCACTCCCGTGCCTTGCCCCAGGATGTAGGTTAAGCATATAAGAAGACCAGGGAGCTTGGGAGCATACTGTCGTTTAACCTGAGAGAATATTTTCCTTCCTACATGTGCATAAACTTTCCAGGTGGAAGTATCTCCTGAACGCACCAGACCCTTCTATTGTGTTAGAGTAGTTCAAGTCACTTTGAAAACTCCCACTGGCCACTGTGGCGTTTGATTGCTCTGTGGGTATGTCTGCATCACATAATCGACCCCAAAGAAGAGTTTCCTCTCATTTCCAAATAAAGCAGTTTACCTGCACAGTACAATGCAATGCAGAGACACCAGCCTGGATCCCAAAAGCAGTAAAGCATGAAAAACTGCAGCATATTTACTTAGCACAGAACATTTTTAGTTTGTATGGACTACTTTTAGGACCTGAGCTGGTGTCTTCTAGGGATAGTTCTGCACTGCACCTTCTAATCCTAAAAGCCCACATGGATTGAACTGGCAGGTTTCAGTCCAATGCTCAGTTCCGCAGAGCAGCTGTGCTGTTGCTGTCCCTGCAGAGCTTTTAACGCAGACACAGCACCACATGCCTGCAGTTCTGATTTTTCCTGTTCTGGCATATTTGCATATGCAAGGCTACCTCTGACTTGTGCTGCTCTGTGCAGGCAGCATGGCTGTCCCCCGGGAGGCCTCCTGCAAGGTGGCTTGCGCTCATTGCCTTCCAAGACTCAGATCTAAGCTTTTCAAGGCAACACAGAAGGCTCTTTTGCCTTTTCTTTTCTTCCCCCCCCCCTCCAATTTTGAATAACTAACTCCTTTTAGTTTTGAGAATGACATATCTAATTTACATTTAAATCTTTCTAATCCCTTGCCAAGCTGCTATGACAATAGGCACTGTAAAAACAGTAAATAAGAATTTTCTTATTTACCTGATTGCCTTTCATGTCTCATTGTCTTTTCTGTCAATCTATGCCAAGGCGCTTTCAAGTTGTATCTTCAAATTTGAAAGCTAAAAGCAATCCGAGTGAAATGGTTTTATGTCAAGAAAGATATATTCCTGTGTGTCATGTGCACATATTGAAAGCAGCAGCTTTAATAAAGGAGTAAAGAAAGAGACACTCTTCCCTCACTCTGCTCAAGTGCAAAAAGGTTTGGAAGCTAAACTCCAGCTTAAACCACCAGCAATAGCACAAGATGCTTCTGAAGCTCGTCTAGTCCTAGATTCTGACAGATGAAAATCCATACAGCGCAGGTAGCTCTGGTGCATATATGCCAATTTATACCAATGAGCCCCCATTCATCAATATAGGGGACTTTTGGGATCGTGCCTGTAGCAAGAATAAGCCCACTGGCCTATCCACTGATGCAGATGTCTAGAAGAGGATCCTTTCCACATGGACAGGTTGAAAGCACACATGGGAAGAAGAGAGAGAAGCACACATCCTCGCCACAACCGCACAGAAAAGGAACTAAGCCACCCAGCATCCTTGCTGCTATAATATTGGAGAGTACCAGGAGCACTTACCAGTCTTCCCTCTACTCTGAAATTCTTGCCATTTAGGATACCAGGACCACTGGATGCCAGCAAATCCTGCTTCTTGCTCTCAGCTGCCAGACTTGACTTTTTTTGTGCCAGAATGTGTCTTATGGGCCAGAACCTTCCTTTTCTGTTATGGAAATATAATCCACCAGGAAGTCATTCATGTGGTAGACATGCAAAATCCATGTTAATGTTCTCCACCCATGTTTTTCTAAAATACTAATGTTTTTATTAACCATAGTCACTGAGAATAATATGGGGTAGAAAATACGATGTACAGTACTGACCAGGAATATACTATCTTTGGTAAATAATACTGACCTTCATCCCAAACACAGAGACACACCACTGCCCCAAGCAAAGACACATGCAGGGCTCACGAGGGAAGAGGCTTTGTCTCCCAGCTATCGCTGTGTGAGAGGTTGTGTACGTGTGTAAAAAGAGGCAGAGAAGAGAGCAGGAGAGGAGGAAGGGGAGTGGCTGGAAACCAGCCCTCGCAGCTGTGGCCGGGGCGGCTGAAGGCGTTACAGTCCCCTGCTGCCCTCCCGTCCATCTCTCAGCTGAAGCGCTCCCCATGTGCAGCAGAGACAGGTGACACATGTGTCGGCAGCATTTTCAGACAAAATCACCTCCAGCTGTATCTGACCCGAATACAGCAGGTCCTGGACTGCAGCAGCCAGGAGCAGCCACCCCAGTGCCTCCTCTGCTCCAACTAAACATTTCCAACTATGAGAAAGCATATTTGACTAATCAGCGTGGACTTGCATGAATTTCTTTGAGAAGCCTATATTCCTTGCTAATTTCTGTTTGGTTCTCTGTTGTGGTTTTTTTTTTTTTAAACAGATTGGCATTTTCTGTCCAAAAAAGAAAGTTCCACCAAACAGTTCCCATCCAGCAGTACTTTACAGTGTGTTTGACTGGTAAGTTTTTGTTCTCTTACCTTTGCATGTATTGAACTTCATTTGGACTTTGATCTCAAGGATATTCTTCTGAGATCTTCTTGCAGTTAAATTAGCTTTTTCTTCTGAGCATTCAAAACTTCCCTGCTGAGTCTGCCTTTTTTTTTCCTCCTACCCTGCTTGTGAAGTCAAGGAGAGTAAAAACACGTTACAGCTTTGCTGTAACTATTTGCGCACTGGAAGGAAGTTCTGAGATGCAGGCACTAAAAGGTGATGATCAACACTTGCCCTGTTTTACAAGAAGTTCAAGGACTCCAGAGGCCTCATTTTTTGTGAGTGTTATGTACCAGTTGCTGGCTTACATATCACTTCTGCAGCAGTCAGAAATAGATTAGTACATATTTCTAACTACATCTATCTAGAAATGGTCTGTCCATCTTGCACAAATTTTACCAGAGGGTACTCCTGATTTGTTTCTGCCAGAGTGATAGAGGAATCAGACCCAGGGAATTTTCCTTGTAATTGCCATATTAAGAACAATCATACAAGTATTTGCAAATCTGGTTTGACAAAGTCCTTATGCACTTGTAAAATAACTTTGAAAAAATGAATTATTTAAATAAATAGGAATCTCCGTTTATTAGACTGCTTGAAGTCTTGAAGAAACAGATCCACCTGTCTGTTACCTTCAAAAAAAGTAAGAGTCCAATTTACTGAGCCTGCTGAGAAAAGTGCTAATTAACATAGGTCATAAACATTCTGTGTGAAGATGACTACCTGAATTTGAATTAAAAACAAAAAAGTCGAGGCTTTTCAGAGGGGCTGGGATAGAAGGCTGCTTAGCAGCTAGCTCTTATACCTGTGAGCTTGTGAGGTTCCACACCTAGCACAGCTGGAATGTGCCCTTAAAGAAAATCTGCATTATAAACTGCCTCTGAACTGCATCACCTGCCTGTGAAATGAATTTAAATGACTTCTGAAAGCTGCAGAGGTAGCAGTTCATTTGGATTGCAAAGCAGTAGAAGTGTCTTCCCAGGCTAGCAATCTACATATTAAAGACATAAAAAGAACTACTTGGAGTCATAAAGACCAGTGCCAAAACAAATTCAGGAAGACCCATGGCAAGTGAAATGGTGATTCTGGGCAGCAGTGTCAGTGTTCATGGGTTATTTGTCTTACATAGCCTTAAAATGTTGTTGTACATTACAAAAATTACACTACATTTCAGCATGGCTTTGTCCAACATTCTTAGGCCCTAAAGGAATATCTTTGGGAAATGGCAATTTCTGTGAGAATTTCACGTCTAGACTACATTTGATTTTCAATAGTTTAATTCTTTGCAATATAGAAATAGAATTTCTGGAGGGTATTTTTTTATACTCTTCAACTAGTCATTTGAAAACCATTACAGTTTCTTCTATGCTTGACTCTACATGGAAACTGTCTATACAAAGATGATGTATGAACACCTGTATAAAACAGAGTGAATAATTTATTTCCAGTTCTGTCATTCAGACCCCAGTTACAGTTATTTGAACTTGCTAACAAAACCACCTGTAATTATATCATTATGAAACAAACGGAACGTGAGGCGAGATAGAGATTAAAACGTTCAGAAGCTTTATGTAGGATTTTTTTAAATGGTGGGACTTCTTTGCTATTTTCTTGCTTCTGTGTTGGGCAAACTTACAGTAATTCATCTAGGAGAGATGTTTCTCTGAACATAAAGGAAATAATCGGTTTACTGAAAAAGAGTAAAAATCTTGCAAGCTGGGGAAATCCTACAAATGGAGAAACTCCACCCTGAGTATGGTATCAGCAATGCAAAAAAGTTTCTTTCTCTCCTGTCATATTGCTTCTGAATTCACATGCTCCCAGGTAAAAAAGGAACTTAATAATGAATTAGGTAATAGTTTGTCTCCTATTTCTTCAGCTGGGATTTTATCATACTAATTTTTCGAGGAAAGATTAGAGAGATAATAATTCATTTTCAAAATCAATTTTCAAAGTCAATCACTTCCAATTTCTGCAGGATACACAACCATTTTGCTACCGTATGTGGCAGATCACCTTTTATTTGCTACTTCAAACAGTTTTATAACAGATAATTATCTATAACCCGATGCTGGACATCTTGGGGATCGATTTGGAGTCAGTTAATATACATCTTGCTCTGATCCTGCCTTAAATATGTGCTGTGGCTTTGCACAGGAGGCAATGTTTACATGATTAATGCTAAAGCATGCAGCAGCTATCCATAGCAGAGAGTGAAAGCTGAGTCTTGCCTTGTGGCCATTTTATTAGAGCTTGTCCAGAGCTAGTGATTAAAAGAGATGAAGGAACACTCATGTTCTCCATATCCACTAGAGGTTAGCCAAGGACTAATGAATCTCAATCACATTAACAAAGACTTAAATTGAATATTAGAAAACTTTGTAGCAGTAAGAGCAGATAAACAGTAGAGTACCTCGTCTAGGAGAGTTGGGAAACCTTTCAAGGAATTTGCAAGTATAATAAATCCGAACTTTGGAAAGCAAAGGATTATCAGATGACCTCCAAAGGACCCTTTCAGGACTGTACACTGAATTCTACAGCATTTAAACATCTCTTTGACTTAGAATTCTTTTCTTTAGCTTGGATGATACAGAATACATAATGCCTCTTGGCTGCAGATATGTCAGACAACATTATAATTCAAGAGATGAGACACATTGCACGATTGTTTGCTAGATAAACCCTTTAAAGGCTGCTCACATTTTCATTGCAAACCAGTGTAGAAATATGAGAACCAAAGTCCCCATTTTGAAAGCTCCTTCCAGTTTCTGATGCCACATATTCTTCTCCAGAAGCATTAAAATCTCCTTACACTGCCTTAGTCAGTGTAAGGCTAACTCAGAAATATTAACTAGTAGAGTCTCAAGATAGGTACTTAGACATCTCACCACCCAGAATTAATGACTGTGTTTAAAAATACAGACCTGTATTTTTTTCCAACTGCCCAGATGAAAACATTAGGTTTAGGATCATTTATTTTCCCCTTGAGCAAAACCAGACTTCGAATTTCTGCACACTGCAACCCATAACACTAGAATGACCTAACTTTAAACTCATATTTGGTCTTGCTTCTGCACTGCAGAATCCATCCAAGGCCGCACAAGCCAGTACTAAGCAACTTGTCCAAGGCAGGTCTGTGTAGCCTTGTGTGGAATTTTAGAATGTAGCAGCCGGTTGTTCATGCTTGCATGCAATATGGTTACAGAATTATTAGAACCCTTAAAGTGCTTTAAATGCTGAAAACATAAGATATAAAAGCCAATAAGAATTCATCGCAGGCATTGTTACCAAAAATAGATGATCAAGACTAGGGAACATCAAAATTTTCCTGAAACCTGTAACCTTTATCCCATGCTTTAAAAACACTGGTCCTTTCTCCATCCCCTCTCTTAACGGATTCAAAGTATCTACAGTAAAATTTTTTTTTTTCTATCACGGCATCACAACTACATCGAAAGTTCAGTTCCAGTCTACCCAGTTAGTATCTTAGCTACCCGCTGCATGACATAAAATTGGTATAATGACTGATCAGCTGTCTATCATAAAATTTGCAGTACAGCAGAAAGTAATTGAGTCATTGGCAGTGACGACTGAGCTATTTTCCTACTCTTCAGGCAAAACAGAGCCTAATAACCTTGAATGATACTCACAGAACATTACAGAAAAGTTTACATCCTGCTGCCTTTTTTATCCTACTGGATAAGCTAAAAGATGACTGCTGAGCTGCAAAACTGATACTTTCCATTATCACTTGGGATGGGATTTCTCTCAGCCAGCTAAAAGTTAGGTCCCTGCTCCAAGGTATTTATTCCAGACACTCTTTATCATTGACAGAAAAAGACAGAAACCCCTAGAGCATAACTCATCCCACCGATGTACAACATCTGTCTAGTGGATTTATCCTTGCCAGGAGATACCTTCTCCCTCTAATGACTAAATTACGGACACATACCTGGGTCCACAGACCTAAGGCATCAATGGTTAAAATGGTAAGAACTGAATGCCACAGTGCAGGGTACCCAACACATTTCAGGCATTTGGCTGAGGTGCCTACTTTAAGAATGCAGTCGTCATAGACTCTCTCTGCAAGAACCTCTCCAGTTCATTCCAAACCCTGAACAGTGGGTGAGCGGGGAGGAACCACCCTACAGAAGTGCCTGTCTCTCTCCATTGCCTGCAGATGGTACCTAATGGGAGCAGGCCTCTAATTAGTGCATGAAAGGTATACAGATGAATTCAAGACCTAAACAGTCAGTTATTCACATAGAAAATGAAAAGTAATTTCTCTCCCTAGGAGATGGAAGCATTTTCTGCGCTATATTGCACTACTCAGGATGTGATAAAGGACAATGTGAATATCATCGTACAAAATTACTCCTTTTGACAGTCAGTGCACAGTCTAGAGGCGTGCTAGGGACCCACTGGGGCAGCAACTGTCGGGTTTTTAGGCTCATTTATGTTTTCTCCAAGATACTACATAACTGAATACTTACTGTATAGTCTAATTTTCAGTAACATTATATAACAATAAATCCTAATAATTACCCACTTGAAAAAAAAGATAAAAAGTAAAATGAAAACATGGATATCAATAACTTTTCTAAAGAGCATACAGCATTAGACAGTTTAATCAAAGCACTGACTGTACCAAGTTAGCTCTGAAGATGCCCACTGTACAAACAATTCTTATCAAATTGCTATAGTAATACACCGTACAAGTTACTTTTATAAAGAACAACTTTACGTCATCAGCATGGTCATCAGTAGAGCCTGAGCAGCAGCTGGGCCAGGTTCAATAATGAGTGACGTAAAGAAAACAAATGCAGACACCACTACAAGGATGCACATGTACAAACCCTTTGGTTTTATTCCTTACATTATTTGGACTAGAAATCTAGTTTTAGGAAATCAGGAATGCTAACAAGTCCCGAGTGCTTCATGAGTGCCATCACCAAGCATTTGTTCATCTCCCCATACCACAAACTAAAGGAAACAGCTCAAAAGTGGCTTTCAAAATACTTTGCAAGCGAAAGAAACCACCCTCTTAAATTTGTTTGCTTTTGAAAACATACGCTAAAACAAACCAAGGTAAAGGAAATGCCCAGAAGAAACCCAGGAGCAGATGCCATCCTGATCTATCTGGGGTGGCTGCCCTTCCATATGACCGTGGCCGTGGCGTGTGAATGAGTGCGTATTATATCAGCCAGTCATAAAGCAGGAGGAGGAAGAAAGGAGTCATCATTTCTTCAGTCTGTTCTCTGCGCCACAGGTGAAAACATGCCTGGGAAAAATCAGCCCAGTGTACTGCACGTGCCTTTTCAGCAGCACTTGAAAACACAATATACATTTGCTGCGATACACATTGCATATCACAACAAAAGAATGCATCTGCAAAGGAGGGAGAAAAATTATTCTTTTATTTTTTTTATTCAGCTAAGCTATAAATTGCCATCTGGAAGCAGCAGTTACAAAATGTAGCAAAATAGGTAATGACAACAGAAAAGCTCAGGAAGAAAAATTGCTCACACCATCCCTGTCGTTGCTCCAAGACTGGGTTCCATATCCCAGCAAGGTGCAATCCGTCTGGGAGCTGTGGGAGCATGCACGACTCTCTTACGGCAACTTCTTCCTTTAAAAATTAACTCGCTGCCCTGGATTAATAGCTGGCACTTAGAAAATAGTGTCTATGCTCTACTGATTTTGCATCCTTTATAGCTTTTTCTGTGACTGCCCTTGAGTTAATGGTTACATCATGCATTAGTAGTGTAGTGCTCGTCATTCATTCCCTGACATGGTGAGCGTTGTCACGTGCTGGATCCTAAGCAGGTCTAAACCAGCCTAAATCCTGTGGAATTAAATTTGGCCCAGCACATAGCAGTGTGGTTGACAGTGAGCATCGTTCTCCCCATCAGTTCTGCAAAGGGAGGATGGGAGTATTCAGATGAATGAGAGGAAAAAACCTGGCATAATTTTTGCAGGTCAGAGCGCTACAGTTGCAAGAGAAAGTCTCTGCATCGCACTGCAGGGATTAGAAAACTGCAGAATGAGTTGTGATGGCCTAAAATGCTTCAGTTCTTTTAGTTCTGATCCGAAATAATTCAGGCAATGATAATTTGTGTATTAAATAAAGTATTTTCTATTTTTCTTATACAGGAACAGGGTGCCAGATTAACTTTTTACTGAAAGTATCAATGATATTGAGGTTAATGACATTTCATTCTCTGAATATAGCTGTCAGAATCTTACAAGTGAGATAACGTTTAACAGGTCACCTGGTCTGTTCTTTAACAATTCACATATTCTTTTCAAATACTTCCCATAGAACAAAATAATCTTACAGCTTTCATTATACCCTAATATTTGCCAGATTTTCCCCCCTTTCCTATGTTTAGTCCATTGCTTTTATTTATAACCCCTGACATCACACAAGATAGATCCTCTCTTTCCTTGTAGCTACAGCAGTTTTTATTATAGCCTATGATTTTGTCCTCTTTTAACAGAAAAAATTGTGTAATCTGTGAATTTTATCTTTTTTTTTACGTGTATGGTGGTCTTTTCAATGTCTGTTCATGTTCTTTTTCCCTAAATTGCTTCTAATGCTTACCATATTTTTGAGGTAGGGGCCTGCTCAGATCAGTGTGCAGTATTGCAAATGCAGGGATACTGTTTCATGATGTCACACTGCTACATAATTTTTTTATTCCCCAGTTAGATGAAGCCACTAGTTACTCAGCCACTGATATTTGTTCTTCTCTTTCAGTATTTCTTTTCCTAGATGCAACTCTTTCACTGAGAAAATGCTTTGTATTGTTTTTCTCCAACCATCTTTCTTTCCTTGAGGGAGAGAGATTTTTTCTTCTCTGATTGTTACCACTAAGTTTACCCTCTGCCCACTGACCTGTGAAACTTGAGCAATTTACTACAACTAATCCCCTGAGAACTGCTGCTAACTCAGAAAATGTACTCTGGTTCCCTGCAAATACAATTTACTTATTCAGTGGCTCTTCTTGTCTCTGAGGGAAAATCAAGCGGAGAGCGATCTTTTCTTGCTTTTATTTGTGAATAACTCTGAGTTCGTTCATGCGACGTAAAACTAAAACACTGCAGACTACAAATATAGGTTGAAAAGAATCAGCAGTTTCTCATACCACAAATTTTCTTAAGAAAGAGGAGAAAGGAAGAGAACTTGACCTTACGTGGGAGAATTAAGGAGTAATTCAGAAATAGGATGGGAGGGTAAAAAAGGCAACCAAGTGCTAAAAATTTATAGGTTGCTAATAGAAAGGAACAAAGAAAGGAGAATGAATGCATATTAACTGAGGAGGTCAAGTAAATATATTTATTTACTGCATTCATTGCCAGTTCTAAAAAAAAAGGCTGATAAAATACCTTGCCTAAGGATCTGATCCCATGTCACCAAAATTAACTTACTTTTTTTTTCATTGACTGTACAATGAGTAGGACCAGGCTCTAAAGTTACCTAAAGATTTAGAGTCTAAAGAATTTAGTGGAACAGGGCTGTTAAATTGCCATGAGCTGAGGGAGAGTTTACTTTGTAAATGGATCACAGGAACTGCTCTCCAGTGATGCAGTTTTATGGTGAAACTCGGAGTGAAAATATTTTCAGGAGCCACAGGAAGGCAGTGTGTAACAACTTCATTGTAGTTTTGAAAGCTTCACACCCGATATCTGAAGAAAGGATGTGTGATATCTATCAGTCGTTCTACCTGAGCTCAGCTTGGAACTGGTTGAGTATTTTTCAGTGGCATATTATTTTCAGGCAGAAAATGCTGACTTTTGACCTTTTGCTGAATTCTGACCTTATCGTTTTGATTTCTGTAATGTAAATGACTGATACAATGTAAATTTGCATGTAAACAATCACAGCGGTGTTTGACATTTATAACATTTCCATCTTCAAAGTGGAGGCAGCCTTCTGTGAATGCCCTGAAGCGACTGCAGAAAGGCGAATTCAGGTCAGTAAAAGATGAGCTGTATCAGGCAGCACAATGCCTAAAGCTGCAAACGTGCAAGTGGGTGGGGGAACAGGATGCTCTTTCCTGTTTCTTTACCACAACGAGGAGGCTACCTAGGACCCGTGAGTACAAATTTCAGAGACAGGTAACACAGGCAGTAGGCAAAAACTCCCTTGCTCTCCTTTTTGGCTGCCATGTTTTAATGTCCCAGATGCTCAGATCAGGTAGCCAGGGTATAGGGTGTGACCCAACCTGTAATTGCATTACTTTGTGTCCTTCAGGGGACCTTCAGAGGAGCTGGCAGGCAGAAGGGGTAAACCCACACCTCCTCGCACATTCACATATAAAAGGGCTGCAGACAGAATCCCTGCTCTTTCCTGCACTTTCAGGGTCCAAAGTGTAAGATATTTCGAAGGGAACCACCCCAAACCTGCTTGAATTCCTCCTTTCTGGTTCCACTCTTCCTCTGATCTTGTCGTTATTCCATCTTTGTCCTTGTGGACAATTGCAAGATAAATAGCAACTATTAACCCACTGGTGAACAGTGTGTGATACACATTTATGGAGGGAAGTGATGGGGCATTGGTGTGTAAAATTCCTCAAATATAGTACTGAGTGGCTGGCATGTGTCCTGGTGCAAGGGATTAATCTAGTTATCCTGTCCCCAGTGCTCACTCCGTGCTAGCTCCATCTTTAGAAGTCTGGCCCTACCAGCCTATGGTCCGGGGTAAGCTGAATTCCCTGTGCAGTTCGTAACCATGCCTCTGACATGTCTTTATGGAAAAGAACTGTTAAAAGATTTCTGCACAAAGAATTCACAAAATTACTGGGTCCATTGTAAACTTTTCCTAGCATTTGACCTACATTTTTCTTTTGGAGCAGCATATTTTGTAATACAACAAGATTAATTTTTCCCCCCACCTTTAGCCTGATATCCAGCCTTTTTTGGCAATAAAGTGATCATATGAACTTTCCACATATTTTACTATTTTTCAAAGGGAAGAATATATTTTCTTCCAAACATCATTTTTCCAAGTTAATTAGTTAACATTAATACAGATTTTTCATTACGCAAATCATCTTCCAACCCCATTAGCTACTGCCACTGTTGTTGGTATTCATAACTAGCTTAGTCTGCAGGATGGTGTGGAACAGACTCACGCAAAGGTTGCGCTGCAAGAAAGAAAACCTTATTATCCCGCTCACCTCACAGGGATATATTCCAGCCAAGCAGAATTTCAGAAGCAGCTGCGTTTGCCGATGAGTGAATGTCTATCATTGAACTCGGCTAGATATAACCTCTTAATAGGGGATATAGAGAATTCTTGCAGAAGTAAAGCAGAAAATTCAGGGGGAAGAATAATTTTCCTGAAGCAATAGTAAATGCAACAGTAGCAGGGGATAACTTTTTGTTGTGTTTTGCAGCTTGGAAGTGGTAGAATGGAACAGCTGGCTTGTGACCCTTAGAGGAGAAATTTTTTGAGGTATTTGCTCTTTGCCGTGTGGAAATCTAACAGCATTCAAGCCCCAAAGGGAAGAACCTTCAATTCTGCCCAAAGTCAGTAAGCTCGGTGTCTGGTTTTGTGACCTTTTACATGCTAGACATGCTATGTTGCCTAAATTGTTGGTTAAAGTATAAAATTGATGTTTATATACCTAAGTATAAACATTAAAAACAGCGTTTTCATAAATAAGAGGACATTCAGAGACCGGTCTAATCAGAAGATTTGTTCAGCTTGCAAAAAATCTGTCCAGCTGTAACTGAAACTCATCTAGGTTTCCTGAACCAGGCAACTTTCCTAGGTCAGGTTTTATAATGCAGTTTCCAGTTTCCGTGTTCTTGATTTTGGTAGGACCATCAGGGTAGGATATCTTGTGGCATTGTTTTGCTATTTCTACTTCCAGTTTCAAAAAAATGAAATTATTTCCAGGAGCACAGACTGTGATGTGCTGAAAGAAAACTCTCTCTGCTTTTTTTTTTCCCCCCTAAGAGTTCAAACTTAGTTTTCTTTAGTCTTTGGGCAAGGATCACCGAAAGGTGCAGGTGACTGTTACTGAACCTGCTTATCTAGCCCCAGATCTCACTCGAATTTGGGTGGTATTTCTTGTTCCTCTTTTCAGTGCTGTAATCCCTGAATTACCTATATCGATATAAATTAAACCAGAGGGAGTAAGGTTTAGGCCTACAGAACCACTTAAGCATTTAAAGGATTTCAAAGCCTGAATTCTATTTAAATCGGTTGGAGCTAGTTGGTAAAATAAATTCTTAAACACAGATCACAGAGTCCGCAGTGTAAATGTTAGAAAAAATACCCCCATCACATGTTTATGCACATTCTAAACATCTCTGGCTTTGAGATGTTAAAGACCCTCTTCGCAGGTGGAAATGACCAAATGATACATAGCATTCTGCAGAATGCATGGAGCAAATGTTTTAAAGAGTAGTTTGACTTTAGTATTTAAAGTGCAGGAGGCAGAGCTTTTAGAAAAGCAGGTCTGCGTTTAAAAAGTGCATTACTTTTAATTTAACATATTTCTGAGATGTGTTAAATTGTTTACTTTTTCTCCAACATAAAATCTGAGTAAAAAGAGGAGAGAAAGTAGCGACAACATAAAAATATAGTAGGAAAAAAGTTTGTTTGTCATTTTAAATTACTTTTCATCTTCATTTGGATTTTGTATTTACTTGTAAGTTTAAAAGCTGAAAGCTAAAGGCAAAATCATTTGTTCAAATGAAACAGCTATAAAAGGATTTTTTCATTTCCTGACTGAAAAAAACCTTTGGAGTCTTTAAAGTGATAGCCAGAGAAGCATCTGGGTTGCATTATCTGAATCCCTTGGAAAAAAGAGGACATAACTGCTGGAAAATGCAGCTGAAAATTAAGATCTCTCACAGTTGTTCCAAATATTTTCTTTTTTTCCCCATGCCTTGCCTTTTCCACTTTTTTCCACTACTTTTTTTCCCTACTTTTTCCACTTTTCTCTTTTTTCCACTCATCTCCCTAGGAAAATGAGATATATTTTGACAGGTGACATTTTATTTATGATTTAATGCAAAAAACCCCCTTGGATTCTCACTTCAAAATTCTTGCTTTGTTGATTTGTCTTACGGGCTGCTTTATGCTGCTTACAAGTTGAACTGATGGTAAAAACAGATTTATCATAATCTGTTTCCCCTCGCAATGTGTTGATTAACAGGGATTCAGCAGGCCCTGCTCAGGCTGTAAGGTGTTTTCTTATGTCAAAAATAGGTGTTGTTACAACAGCCGAAAAACTATTCTATTTCGTACATTGCTCAATTGCATGAAAGATGATTGTAGTACCTTGATATATATACATCCAAGTGACAGCACTTTCTTTATTGCCATTAGCATGTGCAAACACAATGAGCTAGCAAAGATTAACAGGCTCTACCATTTTGTACCAACGGAGTTTGTCTACCTGCCAGCACCACGTTCTTTCCCTAACTGTGTCCCTCTAAGAGAGGAACGTGACTTTTTGAAATCTCACTACCATTGTCATTCATTTAATAGGAGGACAACATCTTCAGTACGCGTCAGCTCTGAGAGTTATTTTTATATTGTATCTCCTACTGATGGTCTGTTAAATAGGTATTTTAATGCATACAGTGCCAGACTGGTGGGAATTAAGGTACACAATAAAACTCAAACACACAGTCTTGTTATCAACACTAACACTGTTAAGAGCTGTGACCAATGCTGTAACGTTTACAGCGGGCCTGCATACTCGTTAATATAATTAGTCAGATTGAGCAAGATATTTATGAAATGATACATAGTATCCTTCAAGAATGGCTTTTAGCAGATACTTCTCACAGAGTTCAGCTGTTTTTTTCCCAAAGGAAGCAATGTGTATTTTAAGTTACTTGCTATTTCTGTGCATAAAACTCTCAATTTTTTTTTTTTCTGGCTAGTTAGTATATTAGAAGCTTTGTGCTAAAATGTGCTAAAAATGAGGGGATGGTGTATTTTAAATGCTAAGTGATTTGGATGGGTTTCCAAGCTTGTCAGCAGAGAATCTGCGTGGTAGAATTACTCTTTTCCTTAATTTAGCTTGTTACTAAAGGAAGTTCCCTCAAATCTGTTTTCATTTTCCTTGTATTTCTATTTATTTACATTCCTGACCTCTCTCTATTCAATTCTAAGGTTAAATGAGGCAGACAATGCTTTAATAAATACATAAATTCCAGTCAGAAGAAGAAATTGTATTAGGAGTGATCGGTGCCAACATTTCCACAGCACATCTCATGAAGATGATGAACTAAGCAACTTTTTGAAGGTGAAAAACAGTCACAGACTTTCATATGGCCACAGAATATGTTAAGGACAGAAACCAGGGCAGTTCCCAGAGGTCTTAACCCAGCACCTCATCCATGGCCTGCAGAGCCCTCGCCTCACAAGGAGGGACCTGTTTTTAAATGTATGACTTGCGGGCTTCAAAAGACTCTCTTGCCCTGCCTTTCTCAAAATAAACACCCAGCTAGGGCACGTTGCTGGGAGTTTAGGGAACTTGAGCCTTCTTCCTGCTGCACCAAGACGTTAGGAGAGGCACCTGTGTCATAGCGTCCAAAACTTCTCATGGATATGATTCATCTCATGCCTGGAGACCTTATCTTCCATATGCTGGTGACTGTTTGACAAAAGGGGTTCAAACAGTTCTCTGCCATGGCCCCGAAAGCGCTGATGGCCTTTCTGTCTTGCCCACCCCCCTTGGGACCCCCCTCCAGCCCAGCCCGTGGCCCCGTTTCAGCTCAGCCTGGGGCTGGTGGTCCTCACCCCAGAGACGTGGCAGGGGTGCTCAGCTCCCAGCTGCCCACCCCTCCTGGAGCAGCAGCCTGCACAGCCCCAGCTCCCTCATCCTTGGCTTTCTCTACTGAGAAACTCACATTATATGTGTGAAGAACAAAAGCTCCCTGTTTTTTCCACTGTAATGTTTCAGCAAAAGCACTTCTTATGTTGTGCATCGCTATCTAAAGATTCACCAAGCTTAGTTAGAAGTGCAGGAGGCCTGCGTTTAACTTTCTGCTCCCAAACAAGATCAGCAAACACGTCTTCCAAACAAGTTTCCTACAACATTACGCTGTTGAATAAAATGAGAAAGAGTTGGGGTTTATCAGTATCAGCTGGCTCTCCCTCAGATATCCAGGACACAGGAAACTTAGCAAATCCCTCTCTGCTGGTCAGATAGATGAGAACTCCAGAGAATCCCACGAAATTGTTAATGTGAAATAGGTTTCCAAGCAGCCAGGCGGCAAGAGGGGTCAGGTGGTGATGAGACATGACTAGGAAGGCCTGATGTACAGAAGGAATGTAGCAGTCTGAAGAGCTAGGACATACCTGAGCAGAGGTTTGTAGGGGTTTGGTAACATCTGCATGCTAAGTGTAAGCATCTTGGCTCACTGTGGTTGCTACCAGTCCACATCTATCAGTAAGCACAGCAAAATAAACCATCTTTGTGAGGGTCCTCATGCGTTAGGACACAGCCATTTCTTTTCTCAACGCGAATTTATGCAGACTAAAACCAAAAAACCCCAGTGCAAACACTTTTAAAAACACTTGGCAATTATTTATTTGTCTATATACAGTACAACTGCCCTGTTCTATCCCAGGTATCTCCATGGGGTTGGCAGGTATGACGCAGGACACATGGGAGTCCCATGTCCCTCCGGGGCAGCAGCTGGAGGCCAGCTGGGACATACCTGAAATCCCACCCTTAGCTTACAACGACCCAGCTCAAACAGTAGCAGACTTAAACCAAAATGAGCAAGTTCATGCAGAGTGTTTTTTACCTGGTTCTGATGAGATCTGCTGCTGGCCAGGCTCTGCAGGAGAGAGCTACCAGAACTGCCTGTTCCCAGGCTGCCTTACCTTTATACTGGCTGGCAGAAATCCAGTTCTTCCAGTCCTTCCCTAAGTGCCACGGGGTGAAGTTTGTGGCACACCACTTATGCCCACATTCACTTGTTACAGCATGTACTCTTTGGCACGGTAAACAAAGTGATCCCAACCTCCTCCCAGCATTTGAAATCAGTGGGGGTGAGGGCCCTCGGCACGCAGACACAAGTGCTCCGTGCTTGGTGAAAACGGAAGTCCCTGGCCAGAGAGGTAAAGAGAACGAGATTTTCCAGCCACTGGAAAAGCTGCAAGCTTCTGAAACGTCGGCACAAGTCAGAAGTGTGACGGACAGACGGAGGCTTGAAGTGAGTGTGTTTGTACTTTTTATTGGACTCCTCTTGAACTGGTGCACCAGGCCTCCTTAGTCAAGCTAGACATAACTCACTGGCAAGCAATGCTATGTAACAACAGGCTACAGGGATGCTCGGGCAGCCCTAGCACATTTATGAAAGCTCTGCCCATATGCTGGTATGCTGCTGCAGACCCAGAAATGTTCTTTTCTGATTACTCTGAAACACAGTCCAGCAGAAGCAGGGCAGAGCTGCCAAGGAGCTGTACAAATCCAGCTCCTCGTGAGCAGGAGCAAAGCAAACGGGTGCCCACCTCTGCCGGTGTAAGTGGGCTGCATTTCTGATTCACTCTCCCTGTGTGGCTGGGCTAATCGCATGGAGGAGCTTGGTTTGTTGACCCTGTTGCTGTGCTGCTTTGCCAGCTGCCCGGGCTCCTGCCTGCAGCGCTGCGGCGTGCAAAGGGACCCAGTGCCCTTCAGAAAGCAGAGCCCTGGAAGCCAGCAACGGGACGCAGAGTTACCAAGACGAGCACAGTCTGAAAACAAGGGTTTTTTTGTATAGCTTGAGTCATCCTAAAAAAAGATTTGGATTGCATTGTGTAAAAATATATACTCTATAGCGAAGTCTGGCATAAGGAAAGGTGATGTCCCTCTTCTGTTTTCAGTCACCAGGAAGGTTTGCCTTACTTTGGAAGCGGTGCTTTCCCAGGATATAATAAGAAAAAAGTCATAACTCTCGCTGTATTTGTTCATTTCTACACCAGATCTACCAGATCTTCCACTGAGCAAAGAGAAGATTAGAAAGGTTATCTTCCCGTGTTTTTCAGTGCAATGAATTAGATAGTGCTGCAAAGTCTATTTGAGAAACTGGGTAATCACATTCCTCTAGGCAGAGTTCGATAGATACATTACTCTGTTCATGACTCTTTTCTGTCTGTTTCCAATTAATATTTTAACAAGAAAGTTTCCCTTGAGGAACCTCTTGAGGAAACAGCAAATTTAATTTGAAAAGAGAGAAAATTTCTAAACCCTAAATTTTAAATTTTTCCCCATTAACACTTGCCTTGAAGCGTGATTGGAGAAATTTGATTTGATCTGGTCAGAAAAATCACTCAGAAAACATGATAAAATTGTGGGTATTATTCATTAACTTATCCTGAAATAGGACAGAACATAAAATTTTAAAGATTTGAAGTTCTGCTTATGCTCAAGAAGCAGGCAAACTGTGCAAATAAAGCTAATCTGCTACAGCTAAAAGAGATTTCTGTTTCATAGGTTTGGTGGTACCATAAAGAGATACCTTTTCGTAGTCTGTTGTTCTTTCTGCTGATTTCTGTATGTGCAATAACATTTTCATCAAGTCAATAAGACAGTTCACACAGTGCTTCTTTGTCTGTAACTCGAGTTTTAATATTGTGAACTAAATAAACATTAATGAGGGACCACATGGGAGGTTCACAGCCCTTCTCCTGGTGGTGCCATACGCCCGAAGGTGGGTGCCGCGGGAGGCTTTGACTCCACCGCTACAGACCAGGCTGTTCAAGAGCAGCGCTGGTCCCTGTGAACAGCCTGTGACAGCAAGGCAGGCCACCAAGGCCACTCACTTTGCAGAGACTTTAGAGATGCTTTTCAGCAGGGTGCCTCCTTGCTTTCTAGACCTTGAGCCTGAGGACCATGTTTTGAGGCTTGCTTCCACAGGCTCAGGAGTCAGTAATTTAGGACTTTTCTATTCAGCAGCTGGAACTCGGAGCAGACAGATGAGAGCTGGGGATGCTGCTGTGGGCTTAGAATCATAGAATCATAGAATCATAGAAAGTTTTGGGTCGGAAGGGACCCCTAGAGGTCATCTAGTCCAACACCCCCGCAGCGAGCAGGAACACCGCTAACTAGATCAGATTGCTCAGAGCCGTGTCCAACCTGGTCTTGAATGTTTCCAGGGGTGGGGCCTTCACTACCTCTCTGGGCAACCCGTTCCAGTGTTTCATCACCCTCATTGTAAAGAACTTCTTCCTTATATCCAGCCTAAACCTACCCTGTTTAATTTAAAACCATTACCCCTCGTCCTGTCACTGCTGTCTCTACTAAACAGATTGTCCCCATATTTCCTATAGGCTCCCTTTAAGTACTGAAAGGCTGCAATCAGGTCTCCCTGCAGCCTTCTCTTCTCCAGGCTGAACAAGCCCAGCTCTCTCAGCCTGTCCTCAGAGGAGAGGTGCTCCAGCCCTCGGATCATTTTTGTAGCCCTCCTTTGGACTCGCTCCAACAGTTCCATGTCCTTCTTGTGCTGAGGGCTCCAGAGCTGAACGCAGTACTCCAGGTGAGGTCTCACCAGAGC
>Ga0065711_1027677_pt1 | contig 46855 bp, 22 predicted proteins | sample Hoacrofraction12_FD_59098 | JGI IMG/M metagenome (GOLD analysis project Ga0065711, IMG submission 59098) | Hoatzin crop microbial communities from Cojedes, Venezuela - Epithelial fraction 12 v2 (version 2) | ecosystem: Host-associated > Birds > Digestive system > Esophagus > Crop | place...
CGCCTGGACAAGGTCCTGTGCAGCCTGCTGTAGGTGACCCTGCTTCGGCAGGGGGGTTGGACTAGATGACCCACAGAGGTCCCTTCCAACCCCGAACATTCTGTGATTCTGTGATTCTGTGATTCTGTTTCTTATTTTAGGTACAAACTTATCCTAGTTTGTGCTTTACTCCCTAGGGCATTCTTTTACTCTGTAACATTATCTGCATCTGTCTTTCACATTAGGTGACCACTGCCCCCTTCTGTCTTCAGCAGCAAGGGCCAGCGCATTCCCATTTCCTACAAATTCTCTGGGAAGAGAAAAAACAGAAAATGAAGCTCATCCATTGGTAACAAGAACCGATAAATGATCCAGTCAGCTGCACTTTTCTAGGACTTAGGCAAGGAATTATGAAATTTTTCACATCAACCTTATTAAACCTTATTAAACCCTGCTTCGGCAGCGGGGTTGGACTAGATGACCCACAGAGGTCCCTTCCAACCCCTACTATTCTGTGATATTCTGTGATAAACCCTACAGTTCATACTTCAGAGTATATGTTTTTAAATGAAACATGAAAAATCTAGTCTGCTGAATTAAAAACAGGGGACACATTTTACCTTTACAAGAAAATAAATGGAAAAAGTATTTTCTTTCCAGACATATAACCTTCTCTGCTAAAATCATATTCCCAGATGAGTATTTAATATTAGGGGTATTAAAATCAAATCACTCTTACCACTGGCCTTGGGATGGGTTTCTGTGGCTTTTTGGATCCCAGTTTTTTCATTGCATTATAATATTTCTTCTGTTCTTCTGTCATAAATATATCCTGACCTCCAAAGTAAAGAAATAATATCAAAACTAATTACTATCATGTCCTCGTCCACACATACAACATTTAACAACATGATATGTCTCTGTAATATAATATTACATTTATATTTGACTTACATAACAAAAGTGATTTTTTCAGGTATTAATAGTGTAGATACTCATATGCATTCCTAACACACAGAAAAACCCTTATTGGTGCCTTGTCAGGCTGACAGTTGAGTTTTTCCAGTGTCTTCATGCTCACTTTTGCTGACATGGTTAAAATGGTTGTTACTATACTGATGCTGTTAAATACTCGCTGATTAGGATATGTTTAATGCATGGGAGCCTGACTAGTGCTTTCCATGTCTGAAATTCTAGATAGACTTTTAGGTTTACAGCTAGCCAGGTCTAAAAGTGGTCTAACTTTGAGGCACAATTGTATCAAGAGAGAGTATTTGGGTCTAATCTGCGGGTTTTAATGACAGCAAAAAAATTACCTTTGATACAAATTTATGAGAAGTAATCCAAATCATGCCATAGCAAATTATTAATTAAAACACCACTGGAACCTTGACTAACTCAAATGAGCCTTTGTTTGCAGATGCAAATGCTGCCGGTCAGATGTGCACCTGACTGACTGAATTTCAGGATAAAGTAAATTGTGCTTCTTGATGAGTCAGAACAAAGTCAGATGGAAACACAGTGTCAAAGTCACTGTCTGCTAAACTGGAAGCCCAAAGCATGGCATAATTGATAGAAACTGAGGAAGTATCCCCAGATGTGTTTATGGCTCTTTTAAGAAGCTAAAGAGTATTTTCACGAGGAAAAATTTCTGTAGCTCATGACTGACTTTTACCATTGTTTCTGTTTGGTACTGCTGCTTTTTATTTGGTGATTGGATAAACCGAAATCATATGAAACTGCTTTTTCACAGCATGCAAAGATTTAGAATGATCCTGAGGTTCTAATTCTTTTTGGCAGTTGAAGGCTAAGAATCGTGAGGCTTTCTAATCAGAAGAATAATGCACATTCCCTTTTTGCATCTTCATTTTAGCTCTTACACAATTTGCAAATTATTATGAACTGACTCATGATTTGTCCCTCTTTGCTTGTGAAAATACTGAAATGCAAATGTCAGAAATCACATCCACAGATTTAACACAGATTATGTTAAAAAAGATACATTTTTTTTCAAGGACTTGAAATAAATTTTGATTTTTATTAGCTTTATATAAATAACTTATTAATTCATTATAGGAAATAATTTATATCACTGTGGAAAAAAATCAAATACTTATCTTCTTTTTTTGTTGGTTGAAGTTGTCTATAATGACACCAATGAAAAGGTTCAAGGTAAAGAATGATCCAAATATAATAAAGATGACAAAATAAAGATACATATACAAATTTTCCTCATACTTAGGTTGATCTTCTACCTACAAAATATTATACAATTTATTACCCATGACAATACTAGATGTAGAAAACAATGCATATAATTTATGAATAGGTATAAGCTATCTGAGCTAGAAAAGCTATAAACTGCACTCAGATGTTAAAAAGACCAAACATGTCCATTTCAATCAATATTTGGAGAACTGGAAGCTGACAGAATGATTACTCATATGGAATTTAAAGTAAATGTGCACACAGATATGTTTATGTATGTACATATACACAAAGTTCCTCTCATAGAAGGAAGAAGCAATGTGGGACTGATAGCAGTCATTAGTACTTAATTTTAACAGCACAAATCTAAATATTCTGTATTGTGTTCAGTATATTTTCAAGGAACAGAATCAATCAATTTTAATATCACCTAAATCTCCCTAGAACACTTTTGGTCTTACATGAGTGTTCTCACATCCAGCTAACAATAGATGTTTTCAATAAATTTCTAGTGAGTATATTGTTTTTTGAAATCCATTAAATTGAGGCAAATTTCTAGGGAGGATTTTGTTATTGTCTCGATTCTTCCAGATTCCACATCTCAACACTTGCACCTCTACTGCACAATGTGCTAGAGTGTAGACATGCTGAAGTTAATGAAACAGGATGTATTACTCTGGAAGATGAAAGTCACTGTGTGATGACAGATATTGCTAATGTGACTATAATCTAGGTTGTATAGAACTAGTTCAGGCATCTGTGTTGCACTTTTTTGTAAAAGGTAAACATAGTTTTAGTTATGTAGGCAAGATAAAATTCTAATCCCTAGAAAACTTATCAGATGATCTTCAGCCGTAAAATGTCGTTGCACATATATCTAGATAACATAAGTGCTCAACCTAAAGAAACAATGAAATGCACAAATGATAAAACAAGAATAATATATTCAATATATAATAATTAAATTATGTAATCTTAAATTAATTCATACTCATTATTACCAAAGGCAGTGGTTAAAAACATCTTCTTTGCTTTTTTGATGAACATTAGCTTTTCCAGAAAAAAGTCCAGTTAATTTAATTTACTTGGCTAAACAGAAGGAAGTGGCATTAATTCTTTCCACTACAATTTCTAATATTCATGAAGCTACATAAAAGTTCCTTTCTAGACTAAATGTATCTGGAAAAAATATGTATTGGTGCTGATTATAATTCTCAATGTTGTTGTATGTGTAGCTGTTTAAATTCTATATTGTGTAAGTATATGAGAATATAAGCAACAGATGATCTTTGAAAGTCTTACACTTACATCTCGGGAATCAACAGCAGCATACATAATATCCATCCATCCTTTGAAAGTAGCCTAGAAATATAATACAGTTGTTTATCTTCCCTATAAAAATTCATAATGTGGAAAATAACTAGGTCACAGCATTTGGACCTTAACTTTTGATAAAATCATATCTAAATTTACAAAACACATTTAATAACACAGGCATAATAAAATATTTTTCATAGTAATACTATTTTTTGAGACATTATTTTTCAGGTATTCCAAAAATCTTAAAAATTAGGATCTGAAAGTCTCAGCAAGGGCACAGTGTGTTTGGAGCTGCAGATGTTTACTTTGCAGAGGAAGAATGACAGACTCAGATTGACATTAATGGTAAAGATGTTCAGGTAGAATCTACTAGAATCACTCATGGTCACAGCCATTTTATGAAGTTTACAGCATAAATTGATGGAGTCAGCAATACAACTTCTGGACAGATATTAACACACATCTGAATGTTTTTGCTATGGCTAAACTGCCATGGTGTTTTTAGAAATGTTTTAATCCCACATAACTAAAAGGAGTAGACTGTTCATAGTCAAAATAGGCATTGGTTCTTGTGGGATAAGATTTACAGAAGACCAAAAACTGAACTGTGAAGGAGCTGTGATTAACTCCTATAAAAGACCTGAGTTCCTGTAGAGACTTTGTCTAGGTAGAATAGAGAGTAAAAAAGATCTGCCGTCATTGCTTTAAGGAGGTGATTTTCATGGGCATGAGATGTCCGCTTTCTGAGGAACACCAAAAGGCTGGTGTGACATGCTAGTTGAAGGTTGTGAGTGCCTGCTCATCACCCAGGTTTTCCAAGTTCATTCACAATAAAGAAAAAAGGAGCTAAAAGGCCTGTGAAATGAACAGATAAAGAGCATCTCTCCTGAGGAGATTCAGGCAAGGAACCATCCCAAGGAGCATATTTGCATCTGTGCTTGTCAGAAGTAGCTCTGGGACTTTGGTACAGCTGCTAGTTTTCACAGCAAAAAACTTGTACTCTGGGAGTGTTCATGTCCTCCTGAATCTTGCAGTGCAATACGAAGAAGATATGCTTGGAGCCAGGCTTTGTAGATCCTTCTGTCTCAGTTGACAATTGACAGCCATTTGCTGCACTTTACATAGCAGTATTAGAAGAGGAGCAGAGTTTGATAAGAGCAATAAATACAGCAGAAGAGTGGAGAGAGAATGTTAACAATCAGCTGAAGAGGTGACATGATACATGCTCAAGGATCCCTTAATCTCTGCAGGAAAAGCAAAGGGTGGAAGGGAATATTTGAAAAGGAAAATAATGAAAAATCAGGAAAAAACAAAGAAAGAGAAGAAGAACGAAAGGTCCAGAGTAGTGATGTAGTAATTAAAGACCAACACTGTCAGGGTGGGTGACATGGATGACTTGGTGATATCAGAGCAGTAACAATCCCTTGACATTTTTGACACCTTTTCATACAGTGAATCTATATGTCAAATTATAGGCAAGTCATTCTACAGTCCTCAATCATCTAAACATAATAGCTTGCTTTTTTGCTTGTGTTTTGGGTCGGATATCAGCTACCAGAAGCTCCACTCTAAGCCAATGAGACTGTAAAGACCTAAAGTCTTTATTCCTCTGGCATAAATAAAAGATATGCTCAGTACCTAGAACAAAGATGTTTCTGCACCACAGTACATAGGAAAAGGAGTTGGAGGGGAAATACAATTTATAGACATTATATAAGTAGCAGCAATTAATAGAATTAATATACTGTGCAATACAATAACATCTAATACTTCACAAGGATAATACTGTAAGTAACATAATATTCATTTAGTATATTATAATGAATCTTTAACAAGCATTAATGAAATATGATAGTTATAAATAATGAGTATTTTTTGTGATAGAAGTTTTTTACATTTTCCTGTTTTACCCACAGTTTAATGTCTTTGTAGTTTCATGTACTTCTTAATGAAATATATTTATTTTAGTAGCAAGTGCTGTTTATCTGCAAACATCAAGAGAAAGTGTTATATGATTAATCAGACCTAATACTCAATTAGAATCTGTCTATTAGTAACTATCCATATTCTTCCCATGGGCAGCTCCTACTTCTCTCACAGGATTTCAGACCTCTTACAGAAGTATTATGAAAATAGAGAAAGAATTGGCTCCATGCTACATAAAACATTGAGTGCCCGGATCTCAGATCTTGCATTAGTTATGATTTCCTTCCCTAAACCTACTTCCAGGTCTGGAAAATCAAGCCCCTGTTAAACAAATACATGCACTGGAGACACCAGGTTGACCTGTTTTTATTTTTACCATCTAACTTACAAACTGATTCCTTAAATAAGTGTAGCCATAGATAAAAGTCCACTCTACCTTGACCAGGCTGTTGACAAAATAAGAATTATTTCACAGTGCCAGAATTGCCTAGATTAATGGATTTTGAATGCGAAAGAATGTTGCTGTGAATGTGTAATGATACCTAGGAGCAGATTATGTAGGAGGCATTAGAGGTAGTTGCTCACTTCAGACCAGACAGTCAGGATGTCTGCCCTCTTTTTAGCTGCTCTCTGCCCTCCTGTCTTACAAGGCAGCTGAGCTCATAAGGAAGGGAGAGACCTTTTTAATAATGAGAGGGACGTCTAAGCCTTGTCTGCCATGCATTCCTGGAGTTTATATTGTGCAGCACTAAAAAGATTATTGCACCTTTTCACTTAATATTTTCACATTATTATCATCATGATGAGACTGTACACCCTAGCTTTGGAATGGAAAGTTATTCTCCTATCATTAATACAAAAATTACAGGTAACAATTCAATAGAGTTGTGCAAGTTCTACATCATTACTATGAAGAAATTATTCCACTACTGAACAGTCTTAACCATTTTTCCCAGACTTCTTTAAAAACAGCAAAAAGAAAATATATAAATTTACTTACTACTTGAAGCAGAGCAAGATATCCAGCTCCTACATTATCAAAGTTTACTTTCACATTTTTCCATCGGGCAGTTTGATTGTTTTTTATGAGTTCCTCACACTGAGTATAATTGTTGACATCACTGACATCAAACATCTCGCCAGTTGTGGTGTTGACACAGTGATAGAATTTGCCAGCAAACAAATTGACTCCCATGATGCTGAAGATGAGCCAGAATATAAGACAAACCAGCAATACATTCATGATAGATGGAATTGCTCCTACAAGGGCATTTACAACCACCTAGTGTACAAATTAGACAAAATAGCCACTTAGTTTATAAAGAGAAAAATAGAAATACTTTAAAAATGTTAAACCAGTTTTAATATGAAATGGACAGTTGAAATATTACAATAAAAATTTATGGGGGAAATGTTATTTAAGGTTCAATAAAATCACTAATGAGATTCCAAAAAGCAAGAAATAAAATCATATGGAAACTAAGACAATGCAAAAGTCTGAAAAAAACCTCAAAAAACAAAAAGAAAACCTGTTAGTAGCAAGATGGATTCTTAGAATTTGTGTGCTCTAGAGAAAAAGAGAGAAATAAATGTTAAATTCCAACAATACAAATCAAAATGTATAGATAGAAAATAAACCAAAAGAAGGTTAAAGAATGATGATGTGGAAGACAACAAAAATGTCTGTATGTAAAACATATTATCTATCAGTGTCATCATTACTAATGATTTTATTCTCAGAAACTTTATGTATGTATCGACACCAGTGTGTTTTAGCATCTACATACAATGTAACACAATTAAGCATATCTTATTTAGTTCTTTATTAACAGCATCTGCTGTAAGTCTTGGTTTTGAATTGCCTAGCTCACTATAGTTGCTCTTACACTTATCCGATAGGGTGGTTTTTTTAGATGGCTGCATTTAATACAGTTGAGCTACTCTATATGGGCAAGTGGCAGTAAAAGATCAGATCAAATCCCTTGACAAAAGTTTTCTTATTGTGATTGAACTAAAAGAAAGCTGCAGATATTCAGACAATAATTTTCTATCATATCAGTAGAGACTGCAGTACTTTTCTTTGTATGGTTTTGAATATAGTATTATTTTTCAATTGACTAATTTGACTGAAAGTAGCCCAAGATCAATAGAAGGCTTGCCCATTTGTTAGGCAGGGACTTAAGTGCTGTTTGAAACGCAAACCATGTAAAATATAGTGGTGATGGCAATTTGCCACAGGACACACTCCCCTACACTGGCTAGTATGGCCACCTCTAGAATATCAGCAGCCTCAACCCAGACAACCACACTATTTATTTGGAAACTAAGACCTATGACCGAACTATAAACGTGTTGCAGCATCTGGGCATTTTGAGGTGAAAGACTGAAAGGATATTTCTCAATAACATTACCTTGTTAATATTCTATACATCAGTTTTTCCAGGAAATAGCATAGTTTGCATTTTCAGCAGACTGCTTGTAATAGTTTAGGTTGGGGTTTTTTTGTCAGATATTGGCAGAATATGAAAATAATAATTTCCTCAACAGGAAGGACTTAGCTGTGTAGGAGGAGAGGTAAGATGGCAGCAGGTGCATTCACATGAAGTAAAGGACACTAGCTGAGAAAATGATTTCCCATCTCTCCCCTTCTATACTTCCAACCCTGTCCTTATTTCAGGTGTCTCTTCAGAGAACCTTTCCTTAATAGTACAGCATTTATTGTGGGATTTTTTTTCCCCGGGCAGGTAGACAGGGAGCCACAGGGAGGCTTTAGTTTCTGGTGTGTCACTGTGGTCAGCTTCTTCACCTTGTTTTGTTTTGTTTTGTTTTGTTTTGTTTTGTTTTGTTTTGTTTCCCAGGTAATCCTGTTCCATCCTGAACTACTGACAAACTAACAGAGAATAGAAGTTAGCTACAGAAATATATAAAATAAAGACTCCAGCTAAACGGGAGAAAAAAACCCAACAGCCCTCTGTTCTAAAATTCCTCATGTCCTTTTACTTTTCTGTGTAGGTCCACAAATCAATGGAAACTTTAGCAGTCAGGGGGCTGGGATAATACAACCATGGAGCAGTGAGCAAGCAAATTTAATAAGCTCAAGGTCTAATCTCCAAATGTAAGCTGTACATTTCTTGCATATAAGGACATGTTGCAAGGCCTTTTATCCACACATTTTTGCATGCATTCCCATTCTGGAATTCTTTGCAAAAGGCACGACTGTCACACTTCTACATTAATTTTTGTATGTATACATTCATTCAGACTCATTGATTTATCTCACCCTCATTCCTTCAAATCGTGACAAGGCTCTTAAAGGTCTTAAAGCTCTTAATGTCCGAAGCGATTTAATGGCACCAAGTTCAGAATAGCCCAAAGCATTGGCTATTAAACTAACCAATGAGACCTATCAAAATACAGAAAAAATATTATTATAAAAATCGTTCTACACTGTTTGTTTAAAAAGAATGCAGACTCAATCAACAGAAAGATGAACGGTGACAAATAGAAGAACACCATTCTTGCTTATGGTGGCACTGGAGGCCAAATACCACAATTTTCATACTTGCTGGAAAGGCAAGAGGTCATATGAAGCCATGTTTGAGAAAGGAATATATGTTACTCAATGTCTGTTATAGCTGGAAAGGTTTTAGCAGTCAGATGGAAGCACACTGTTGGTGAAGGATAAAATTTTCAGAAATATTTGAAGACAAAATAGCCATACTTTCAATAACTTCATTGAGATTCAATCTTCCAAGTAATTTAAAATTCTGAATACATTAAGATAGTTTATTAACTACTGAGAATATTATTAATATATATAATCACTAATAATATGCAAAGTAATATAGTGGTTAATTAGTTTTTCTTATAAATATTACTTCTAAGTCAAACATTCAGTTCATAGCAACAATAAGCAGGCTATCTATGGAATATATATTGACAGAGATGGTACTTTCTCACTTGCCAGACAACTCAGTAACTTTTTTTTCTCTTCTAAGTACAGGATATGGGCTATATATTATGGGATAGATTTTAACAGTTGCTACCATTATAATAGCAAGTGCTTTATTATCTACAACAGTAGTGAGCTCCTGATTCGCATTACCAGGATATTATTATAAACCAATCCACTTCAGGAAGGAGCAATTCATTTGCTTCTCAAATGGAACTGAGTTTTAAACAATGTTAATGTGAAAGAATTTAATTTACTTACTTGGAGCGGTTTTGGACACAGGAGTGGGAAAATATACCTTACTCATATTTCATTCAATTCTACCACCAAAAGCATAGAAAACACGTAAATGAACATAGGCTGATTTCAGTCCTTGAAAAAATCCCTCAAATGTTCATTTCTGTACCTCAGTCTAGAGAGTTCTTCAAATAATTGGCTGTACAGAAATAGGCATTCACTGATAATGATGATAAGATTTTGCCCGTTATATGAAAAGGTGGTTTCCTATCTTACTTGTATCCATAAAGAACAATTAGATGAATCACAAACACGAGAGTTACAAGATTATGTCTCAAAAGGACGATCTGAGAGCAGACAGAAATCAGTTATTCATTACTATGTTGCTATATATATTAATCTAACAGAAAATAGCATTTTAGTGAATTCATACCTTTCAACTGGATTACACATCAGGATGTAATTGTTTTTATCAAAGGAAAGGCTTATTTTATTGCTGTAATGGATAAGTTTGTAAAGGAACTTGATGTGATTTATGAGCATATTAAGAAGAAAATATTACTGATTTTCTGTAGTCTGTAACTTTTCACTTACAAGAGATAACATTATTTTTTCTGCCATTACATTAATTATTGTCAGAAATTGTTATTAGTAATTGTTATTAATATGATTTATTTGTCCTGTGATTCTACAGTGAGAGAGTTCTTTCTATCCTTAGCCACTCTAAATATATTCCAGAGATAACAAGACAAGGAATTTTCTGTATTTTTAATAGAATATTCGTTGATTCACTCACATCAACAAGATATCCAGATATGACAATAACCTCTACTGTAAAGACTACACATTTTATGGATTAAAAATAAACTATGAAATAGATATTAAAAAAAATGTCTCCCACTGGGAGAGCAAGACATACCTTTTAAAATTAAAGTCACATTAATGGCTGCTTCATTTTATACATTTCTTCCCAAACTAGCACTGTGCCTTAGCTGTCTTCCGGGAACAAGACTCCATGCAAGCTAGTTGCATATCTGTAGCTCCTGTAACTTCAGTGGCACTGTGTATTTTGGAAGTTTTTAGGTTCTGATTGTAAATCATTCTCCAGCCTAGTTTGTGCTTTCCATTTCAACCTACTTGCAGCATTCTTACCGTGGTGCTAGTGCTCTTTCTTACATCATAAACCTGAAGTTGTTTCACAGAGAAATACTTCAACTGTTGTAAACAACACAATTTTCTTCTGAAGGACAGTTCGAATGAGAGGCAAAGATTTGCCTGGATTTCTTTGATATTAATTCTATTGTATGTACAGCATGAATATATACAGCTGTTCTGTACTGCTCTGGTTTTCTCAGTCTTCTTAACTTGGTGTTCTATCATCTGTTCCACTTGTTTTGTTGCTAGTGAGAAAATAAATGACCCTGTACACTGATAAATAGATTAATTTCTTTCTTTTCAGATAGGAATACATGCAGATGGAGTAATTTTAAGAAATGAAAATGAATTCAACATGGTGGAAAGAATTTCTACATTAATGTCCTAAAACTGGACAGTTGTGTGTCCACATTTTTGTCTACAGATCTTCTAATGTAGACTTTCTGTTGCAAAAAAAGTGTTTTGCAGCTTAGCAGTCACAATTAGCCCTGCTCAAGATCTTCAGTCAAGGTTGTCATCCGAGCCAGACCGTTGGTCATACAGCTCCACGTTGACTTTATTTCTGTTTAGGCCTGCATTTTTAATCCATATGAATTCTATGCTACTTGGTGAGGTGGCTAATTTATGTGATTTGATTCCAGGTCCTGAGTGGCATATGGCCCTCCACAGTTCCAACACTGCTTATCCTATCTTTCATGTAGTTTAAGTGTTCAGGTATTACACTTAACTAGTAATAAAAATAAACTGCAAGATTTGGAAAAAAAAATCCAAATATTTTTCATTCTGTTGAGAAGTTAATGATTTTTCTTATTGTTTGAAATATAGATACTGTATTATTGGTTTTCCAGATAGGCATTTCTGACACCCTTGGAGACAGAACACTGGACCTAATGTAGCCTTTCTTATGCCTTATGTAGCCTTTCTTATGTTATGGTCCTATGCTAAGATAATACGATTTTTTCTATATGTACTTGGTGAATAATTCTTATTTTATGGTATTTTACTGGCAAGTATTCAAAATTTATTTTGCTTAGATGCATAAATTGCAAGCATGATTCTGTTTCCCAACTCACTGAGCAAGTCCCTTGTATTTCATGCATATACCATCTAAATATCCCTTTGAAAGAATTAATTAATTTCATTAATTTCTGGATTATCCAATGTTATCAAAGTGACATCTCTTTATGTACCTGGTTTCCCAACACATCAATATGCTCATCCTATTTCTTCTTATTTTTATTATGAAGTTGCCAAGGCAGCAGTTGCCTCTTACTTTGTGCATACAGGATTTAGTATTTTGGTATAATGTGACCCTGATCTTTTCCAGAATGTTGCTGCTGAGTTAATTATTCTGAAAAGCTAATAAAAAGGTTGAGAGCACAGTTTAATTAAATTACTATAACTGTTTTAACAAAAAGCGTGAAACATTTTTAGCTATATGAAGAAATATTATATAAGCCATCAATATGACCAACTTTTGATGTACTATACAACAAGCCAAATTGGAGGGTTGTTTTGCTACATGTAATTGTTCAAAAACTGTACCCATTGGAATTTCATCAGGCATGAACAATTTCAGGAAGGTCGAAGATTTCATTCCACTTAGAGATTCATTACTGCCCCACAGTATTTGGCAAATACATGATTTGTTTTAAATGTTACTTATTTCCATTTCATTCAAGTACAATTCATTAACACAATAATCTAGAAATAAAGTGTCTATACCAAATTATAGGACTACCTTACTGAAGTTTAAAAATATACAGCAGAAAACAGTATCCATTTAAGATTATGTAAGATTACATATTGCAGCAGAAAACTACACAAATTTAATAACTGACAAACTCATTGGGTACTCCCAGATTTCCTGTCTCCTTCCGTGACATTCTATCTTCTAGCTTTGTATGTGGCAAAGACAACTTAGAGTCATTACAGCTGTAGATCATAAACTCATGACAGATGGCTTCTGGAGAAAGGGGTAAGAGCAAAAACCAAGGTACAGGATGACATGCCCTATAGCATCTACTTGTACTGGGTTAAGATACTGCTGTCTCAAGCCTTTACTGGATACCTCTGCCAAAATTAATCTACCCCCAAATAGCAAATACATCCCTGCTTCTCAGCTGCCTGCATCCAAAATTTAGTCTCTTAGCTTAAACCACCGACAAATGTGAACTAACTGAACAAATTTACCAGATTGTGATTTTGGGTAGATAAGGCACTCCACACAAGTATCTGCTCCTTGCTACAGATACTGTTGCATATAGCAGAAGAGCAGGGTGGAGAGATGGCACGATAAGGTCTTAAACTGAGGTAGTCAGATGTACGAAGAGTCATCTGTCATGGCTGTAAACTGACAGAGACAAAAATTGCCATTTCTTTGTGTAATTATTAAAATCTAATTTGGTCACAATCACTGAGAGCGACTCTGGCTATTTCTCACAGTGAGAGACTCAGGTGTGTAAGATATTAAAGGTCAAAGCCCTGAAGGACTATCAGTGTTTACTCTTGAATAATTTTAGAGGATTGAATTAAACAATTTGATTAACTTTGGTCACATCTGATGAAGAGGGGCTCATTGGTGTTCTCACTGGGAGAATGCCACTGAATCACACCTGTTTAACCTGCCTGTTAAAGCAGTGTAGATTCTCTGCTTTTCTATAGGAAGATGACATGAGTTCATCTATTGAATCTTTCAAGTGATGTCTGGTAGTGCTAAAGGAATTGCTGAATTAGCCTTAGGCACAGTAAGACATTTCTTACCACTTTCTGGAACATTGAATATAATTCTTCAAAAGTAGAAGGTTCTAATCTCATTGAGTCATGCTTTTGCTTATAAAATTAAAAATTATGAGTAAAAAGTTGGCAAAATAAGCTGCTTTACTTATGATGATGTTCTTTATAATTCTGAGAGCCTGCTCAGTTAACAGCATCTCTGAGGCTAAACTATTATTAAGAAACCGTGGAGTATGGTTTAGAATAAACTCTTTAGGTTTATGTTACAAAAAGAATAATTAAAACATGAGTTGTAGTTTATTAAATAAATAAACAGGACAGAGCTAGAGATTAGCAGTATAACAAAACTAACTTGGGCAGGTTAAAAAAAAGAGAAGGTCTTCCATTTTGAGTTACAGACACATCTAGATAGGTATTTTTTTCTCTGGGAGTCACAAATCTGGTACATTTCTATTATATATTCATAAAGAATAAGTATTTGTGGGGCAAGGATTTATACAAACTTCTCAAGAAATACCGTAGCTTGGGCAGAAATTACTGTAAATGCAGATTTGCCCTGAGATGCCATCTCTCAGTTCCACACTGAGGACGTGTATAGCCAATGAAACAGGTCAGATGATGTATGAAGGCGAGAGACCAAAATATTCTGGGAGTAAAACCAGCTTTGATCCCTTCTGACAACATAAGCAAGGCCTTTGCACAGAAGTATATCACAGCTGGGAAGGCAGCCAGGAAATCTTGTATTCTCTTCTGTCATAACCCCTGCCAAGTCATAGCTGATTTAACTATTGGAGATTGTCAGCCCATTAAAACTAACTAATTTTTGGACCAAATAGCCACTGTCTTTCTGTTTTATTACAAATGATAACAGTGTGGTTTTAGGGGATGGAGTTCTGAGAACTCAGACGCAATCTGGACCAAATGTATTGTTTCACTTGCAAAGTTGCAGTGTTTGTAGAAGAAACTTGCACAATTTAGTGTCTTACTTGCTAAGGAATAAGGTAGTATGATCAGAGTCCATTAAAAATAGCATGCTTCAAAATTAGTTTTTTTCCTCATAAAATCTTTTGATACATCCCGGGTACAAAATTATTAACCATGAAGAATGAACAAACTGATGGCCAGCCATCCTTTTCCTTCTGGCATATAAATGTACTTTAAATAACACATCCAGATCACTGCAGTCTATTACTAATGCAGTGTAATTATACAATGTGAATTATTTTTGCATGTTTGTAAGAAAACTTAGTATTAATGAGTTTTACAATATAAAGGACTTTACCATAGTGAATTTTACAATATTAAAGACTGTGTACTTACATCAACAATCAGGAAGTCCAGCCAGCACCAGGCATTAGTAAAATATATCTGAAAACCATATGCTACCCATTTTAAAAGCATTTCCAAAATGAAAATATATGTAAAAACTTTGTCAGCATATTCCAGCATGGTCTTGATAGTTTTGCGCTGTTCAATATATATATCTTCAAAAGCCTGTGAAAAAAATATATTCAGGTACTACTAATGTTTCACAGAATAGACACAATAAAAATAAGGAATACATCAATAAAAAATGAGTAGGCCAGAGCTAATCTTTCCCCATGTTCTTCTGCATCCTCTTATTTTACATATTTCACATCTTTGACCATACTACAGATTGGAACAACTTTACATATTCTGCCCTGTCTGGGGTTGAAAGTATATATATATATATCCTATCTCACTAATGAATGAAGAAATAAATTTAAAGCATGAGTTTTCGTCCACTGTGGTATTAAGAAACTTTCACATACACACACAAAAAAACCCCCTTCTTATACAAAGGAGATTTTCCATTCTGGAAAGCAGTTAGGGAGATTACATTTCTATCCTCCATCAATCAAACTTATGCCTAAAAGTCAAATTAGAGAGCAATGTCCTTGCTAGAAGGTACACTATGCACATTCATACTGTAGCAAATGTTCAACTTGAGTTAAGCTGGAAAGTTGGGTAATGTAAATCTGGTTGGAAAGTGATTGTTAGGTTTAATTTGCTGTCACACTCTTCCCTATCTCCTGCCTCCAAAAAAGGAATAGAATGAAGTAATTATTCCATTTTTTGTATGGTCTTTCATAAGCAGAATCCAAAAAGTGGCTGAGCCTAGGAGGAATTAAGGACTTGATATCATACATTTAGCTATATATTCATAGTTAACAATGCTCAGTTCTCTTGATGAACATGTTGAAAATTGGCAGGCAATTTAAATCTTGAGCAGCTATGCTGGCTTAAATAGAGTTGCACCAGGTTTACAGTGGTAAATCAAAAGTATCACTAAAAAGTGCATGTAAAATTTAACACTTTTTCAAGTTTGGGCCAAGTTTCATTCCATCCTGAAATGATGGAATGCAGGTAGTTTTATGCAGCTCCAAGCAAAACAGGTCTTTGTAAAGCAAATTTGAATTTTGCTGTTGCTTTTAAGGAGATACCTAAATATTTCAGCGTATGCAATTTTTTTCTACTTACTAGTGCTCCACTGCTGAGGAGAATCATGAACACAATGAAAGTCTCAAACCAGTTGTGCTCAACTATGCTGTAGCAGGTTTTTCTAAGATTCCACCAAATTTTTCCTTTGCCGTCATCTATACTTACTTGACAACATGGAAATTTCTGCACACAGCCTGCATTAGATTAAGAGATATTACAATCCAAAATTAAATTATTTCAAAGTCAATATTTACTGTGCTATCAACATTGTTAGGAGCTTTAACAAATTTTTTAGTGTTTCTTAAAATTAAACAGTGGAATCTTCTTTTATAGGATCCTGAATACCTCATTTTAGACAAGTAATTTGGAGAGAAACCAGACAATGCTAGACACAATTATGAGTAAACTCAATCCAAAAAACATAGACATTTTTGACTGCTGGCGTGTAACTTTTCCATTCATTGATGGAGTCTCACAAAAATTCATTTGTTCCAAATTTCAATGGCCCCTTCAAATAACTGAAAAGCATTTGAAGAACAGAAAAGTTAATGAAGTTCCTTAGTTTCAAGATGTATGCAGTGGCCAGGCAGATAAAGTTACACAAAGCCTAGGGAAACCTTGTTTTGGCATCTGATTTCCAGCATTCTAGGCTAGGAGTATTTTGTTTCAGTTGTTGAGGTCATGAAGGTCCACCAGATTTGAAAATCTCAAGAACTTAAATATGTCTAGTAATAATGCCATTTTACTAATACATCTCTTAAGTCAACAGTTATTCTACAACCTTCTGTAAAACAGGCTTCTGGTTCAAGAGCTTCTTCACTTTCGATTTCTGCTTGCTCGCCCTCTCCAGGAGGGGCAATATCAACTGTGCTGCCTTCTGATGAACTGGATGCATTTAGTTTCTGCAAGTAAAGTTCCACAGAACAATTTTTTCTCATTAGATACATATTCTGTAAAAAACGATACTGAGTCAAGTCATACCAGTCTCTGACTTGGGACGAATGCTATATTTATACTCTGATAAATATGCATCACCGTAAGTAAAAACATAGTAATGAGATATACATCATATAGTCCTGTTTCTCAGTTTATCTTCTCACAGGGAACAATTAAATATAATTTGGCTACTAACCTGATCCACATATGAGACATCTGAAGTATTCTCAGCAATATTAAAACTGGAGAGCTTGCATGTACCACACTCTCCATTTATTTCATTTCTTTACTATACTGGATTACACTGAAAATGTGTCTTAGTTTTCCCAGCAAAATGAACTAACAGAAAGCTCCACATGTATCTTTCATGTCCACTACAGATGGTGTTTTCACAAACATACACCATATCTGGATTAAAAAGTTGTAAATTTAATGGAATTTAACGGTAAATTTCTGCACAATTTAATTTTTGCAGGAAGCACAAATTACCAGAACTGAAATCTCTTCTTTGCCTTCCAATCTCCTGTGCATATTGAGAGACCTCCTGAGGTCCTTTCCATGCCAAATTTTTCTATCGTTCTCCTACTTTTGTGTACAGTGAAATATTGTAGTCCTTACTACAATAAAAGCACTTGTAGATCTGAAAACTGCAAGAACTGGAGAGTGATACAAAGCAACTGAAATTATGTAACTTTTTACCAAGTACACTGAAATTTCGATCAAGTCAAGCTGTTTATCAGTCATGCAAGACTGCCCATAATTTTGTCCTCTTAAGAAAGCATATTTTGAAAGGACAAACCTGCTAAAGATACACACAACTAATGCAATAATTCGACATCAAGTTTGTAATCTGTTTTCATTTATCAGTACTGTTTGTGTCTTTAATTGCTTTCATCCGAAATACATTTTATTTTACCGTGAAATAAGGCTTGTAATCAGAAAGCAACATTAAAAAAATCGTGGTGCTGAAATACATCTGGTTTATAGCATGCAACAGTAAAACACTGGAATTTCGAGGGAGATCTATAATGCAGCTCTAACAAATACTTTAAATTGTATAGGCCCTGATGCAACAGAAGGGCATTTGGTCAGAGGCTAGGTTTGTGGTTTCAGCTAAGCAGGTCTGGTCATGCCCTTTGAACTATGCAAAGACCTTTCTATACAAATTTTTTGAGAGACTGCTTAATACCAAGTGCTTTTCACATTTAGTTTTCAAGCTGGTGACATTTTTAGAATATATAAAAAAATGCTATTCAGATGATTTGAATGATTTGCAATAGATAGTAAACAGTAACTTGTTAAGGAGACATTTCCATGTATTCTTTCCTTCAGAGACAATGCTGAAAATTAAAACTAGTTATTCAGCTCTTCAGTTAAAACCCAGTACCTTCAGGAAAGTGCATTGGGAGCTAAGGGCTTTTTTTCTGCCAGGAATGAAGTAAATGGCACATATATCTTTATATAGTTTGGTAAGCAATTCTTTCCTCATATTCAACTTTTATATGAGATGAATGAAGTTTAAAAAAAAATCCACGTTGAGTAATGGATAACTGCAGAATTAAGTTTTAAGAAGCTGCCCTAAATTGACCGTATTGTCTCTAAATGGAATCATTTTATTACTGGTCATGTAGATCAGTAAGTCTGAAATAAATATTTTGTGTACCTCATATAGTGAGAATATTTAAAACTTTGCTTTCTCTGTTACTTTTACAAACCAAAATGCACATTAATGTACACTATATTAAGCATTATTAGCACACCACCTTATTATCCACACAGAAGGCTCTCTTTTAAAAAAGAAATAAGATTTGTGGATTAATTCTCTTATTATATTTCATTGTCATGCAAAGAAATCAGAAGTCTGAAACCTGTCACTGAAATTGTAGGCAGTTTCTTCATTAAATAAAACCCAAATATTGTGAAAATAATGGCTTATCACATTCAAGTTAGGAAAATGAAAACGAATTCATGGCCTGGTCCATCATCATTAAATCAATTACTTAATAGTAGCAAGATAAAGTTTGTAGTAAGCATCAATAGATGAGTGCCAATTAAAAGGCAGTCAATTTTTTAACTGCTTCTTCCCATGTAAACTCTGTTGCAGATAGTCCTGTCAGCATAGTTGCTAAAAATCAAGTGACAGAAGTTCAATTCATAACTGGGACAAACAAAACCTACTATAATTCTCTTCATTATTTTTCAAATAATCTCAAACAATTGCATTATTAAAAAAACCTCATTAAGTTAATAAAACTTCTCTTCTTTGCTTCAAAACCCCTAAATTAGGAAAGAACCATTGCATTGTAATTAAGGCAACTTTGATGATCTTTTTTTTATAGCAATAAAACTAATAAAACTAATAGTAAACTCAAGATACATGATGGAATAACACAATCTTCTTTTCATGTCATAAATGTGATTATCAGCCTCTAGAATACGCCATGCCCTGTAAATATGTATTTGTATCTTCAATGATATCACATTTTCCTTTGCAAGGATACATTTGAAAGCAATTGCTTATGATGCAGCATTCTCAAGGCCTGAATCAGCAAAACAACATGCTTGACTAGAGCAGAAGCCTGAGCAATACTGTGGAAATCACACACAAAAATAAAATAAAAAATAAGACTACCTCAATGGGATTATGTTTTTCTGAAAATAGTATTATAAATATTATTGTATACAATATAACATTAAAAAATGCTTCATCACCAACCCAAATACTTGGTTAATATGTATAATCAGCCTCCATACTGTCCTTTCAGAGCAATGCATCTCTTTTCAACAGCTTAGACCATTAAAACAAGCTTTGACCAACAGCATGTTAATGTGCCCATTTACAAGAAAATGCATTCACTTAAGACCTGGTCTTGCTCTCATTTGATTTTATTCTAGATATCAGTAAGAGCAAGAGCAGGCTCCTAAAATTTTAAGCTTTACAAACGGCTTCATGATTCAAGTGACAATAAAATAAAGGGATTCAGCCATTACAAATTGCCTTTAGTAATTCAGCCATGTAGTTTTATCCTTTGAATCTTGAAAGCTGCACTGTAATTGAGTGACAAAATATAAAATGATGGGGATCAATGATTTCAGAGTGATTCTAAACTGATTTTAAATCTCAGATCTTATGATATTTGACTTTTATATAATATTAAGAAAACCAGTTTAAAAATCTCCTTAGAGTTTTATTTGATGATTGAAGCATATCTTGGTTAAAGATTTAATCAGTAAAATCTGAGAATTTCCAGAATACACACCAATATGAATTTCTTTTGGCATCTCTGGACAATTTATACTATGATATAATATAGATAGATCACACTACATTCTAATCGATGGTGCAAACAAACCATTTGGTTATCCTTTTGCTGAAGGCAACAGCTGTGAATCCTGCTACAGGACTGAAATCTCAATCCCAACAAAATTTTGACGCCAAGTTTCACTAGGGTAATTTGACCTCCTTAGTTTCATGTAACTTTGGCTCCTGTGCAATATTTGCTGTCCCTATTCCTGAAGGCTCTGCCAATTATGCATAAATGGACATTATACTTGCCCATAATGAAAAAAACCCTAGAGTAAATATACATGGAATTTTACAAAAATTATGCCAACTACTCCATAATCTTTCTAATTTACACCAAGTAAAGTCCCCCAACTCAGACACAGACTGCTGTCATGAAACACATTGCAAAATACCACTTTTTATGAAGGAGTTTAAACTTATTAAGTTTAAAGTTTAAGAAAAGAGTATTTGTAAAATGCTTTGATTTGAGAGTTTTTTAAGGGGGGTTATTTGCTAAGTATAATTTTAGCAATTATGAAACTGTTTGCTCTGCTTGCAATTTATAAAACTCAAGATATGCACTACCCAAATGAATACTGAATGTAGTTTGTAGCATCTTAAAGATCTGAATTACAGTGCATTATAGATTTAAAAGTATAACTGTAATTTTTATGCGAGTAGCTACTGCAAAAGTTTAAATGTTATTCATTAAGGAGCTAAAGCTGTGGCAGTAATTATTACATAAATCACTCAACACATTTCATTAAATATTTACATTTATAAGGGCTGAATCAAAAAGGGTTGTTTTTATTTTTTAAAAACTATGCATGCTCCCTTTTTCTTTGGCCTCTTTAACATATAACATTCCAGTATTTTGTATGATCCATACTTCAAAACCTGTAGAGCATGCAGTTATTGCTAAATACTGTATTAAATTATCCAGAAAAATCATTAGCAGAGTTAAAAAAATGTATGTTGGGGTTGCCAATCCCACCTGACCATGCTGTGATGTGAGTCCCATGACTCAGCAGAGAGCAGCTGTGCATGTTTCTACTGTCTTGCAATGGATAGGGAAGGTACATAGCTGAAGAGCATGCAGGCCAGTCAAAATCCATTAAAAAGTGATTATATATATATATACATATATATGTATAACTTGCTTAGGTAACCTGTGTGAAAGTGGTGACACGTTGCTCTACCTGGTTAAAAAGCACCAGAGCTGCATTCTTGTTGCTCCAGCTTGGTTTTACCCCTGTGAGAAGTAAGAATGGTAGGTAGTGAAGTTCAAGACACAGGTTCTCTAGTTTTCCTCTTTTTGGAATCTCTAATTCAAACATGGCTTTAACACGATTAAAACATAATTATTAAATATTTTATGATCAGTTGGCAAAAAGGGAAATACATACCACCTGAAATGTTCAACAAACTTTTCTGCAGAACTTGTTAGTTTATTTTAGAGAAATAAGAAATGCAGAAGCTAGACCTTATAATCCGCAGTCTGAAATTGTGATTCATAAATGAAAATACAATCAATTAAATTAATAAAGACATGGTTAGCAGATTTGGAAAGTATTCCAGTACTTATATAGTGCTTAATGCCTATTAATAAGATGTTAAGGGATTTTTTGGTTTAAAGTTCTAGTCTTCATTTAACTGACTATGTGATTATACCTTTTATCTCAAAAAACGTACATACAGTAAGCAAAATGCTTTGAAGATGCATGTCTTTCTATTTCTTCTTCCTCCTCTAATAATAGTCATAGAACTTACAGATCTCAATGAAAATAAACCTCATTAATTTCAGTTCAAATTAAATGTGATGAAGTATCATATTGTGTAAGTTTCTAGTTTAGATTTAGTATGCTATATACTTTGGACTCTATAAACTCTTGGGATTGGTGTCTGGACAGTGGCCCATCAGTGTATCCAGATATACGGTTTCATTCGTTAGTTATACACAGCTAGTCCATAACATAAAGAATTATTTTTGATGATACTGTCCCAGAATTGGTCAGTTTTAGAAAAGGGGAATTTAGATTGTTGGATATGTTGAAAGAAATGTGATAAAAAATCATCCAACAAATTGATCAAATCACTGCTGGGTATGTTTTGGCTACGAAATTTATTGAAGGCCAATGGCAGTGCTTAACTTTTGGGAATGTAATAACTGTGTTTCTGTCTTTTTACTTCACCTAGTCACAAACGCACTAGGAAACCCGATCAGAAAACTGAACTTAGTCCTTGATTCATAAAGTTGTGATTCAGATATAATGAAGAGTTGTTAACTTGTACAGAAATACCATAGTTAGGAGTCTTATGTTAGGTGAGATTAACGTAGTCCATTCATTTCACTGATTAGTAAGCATATTTTATAGTAGAAACAGCATCCACAATGCTAACTTTAAAAAAGCGCCAAATTAGCCCCTTTAGTTACTTCTCATTTTCTTATTATCTTTAAAGTTAATTATCTCAAGTATCTTATTTTCAGAACGGAAATCCGTTACTTCTGATGGTTATTTCACTGGGTATTGCACCTCTGTTTTCTGATAGTAGATACTGACAAAATTCTCCTTCAAAGTATCAGTGAAATATTTGATTCTTTCAGGTACTTTCAGCCAACTATTACTCTAAGGCAGTGGGTAACTTTTAAATCTAATAAATGTTGTTATGTTTCATCCAAACAGAGACTTCCCCAAATATCTAGTGATATGTGTGAGAAAGATCTGTTTAGGTCTGGACCTTGCAACCAGGTTCCAGAATAGGTTCTGGCAGATTTAGGAAGTTATTAATTAGCATATTAATTAGAAAGTGTTTTTATGAAAGGGGGAAAAAAAAAAAGGGAACCAGCCTTCCAAAAGAGACCTGGTGGCTAGAGTTATTTTGTACCATAGTATATCTGATAGTGAAAATAGGAAAAATTACAATTTGTTCCTCACTTACCCATAGTTACAATTTCTATAGTAATTACCTGCTCTTGGCATATCCCTCAGGGGCACACAGACCCTGCCCCACTTTTAGCATGACCTGTTATTGCTGATAGACTTCAAATAATCATTCTGTTCTTAACATCAGTGGCAGTCAGTAAGACACCAGAAAATTACTGACGGCCACTGATGGCAGGCCATCATTTTTTACCAGAAAAAATGGTTCATTTTACAGTTCCTGTGCAGATCTATCTTCCCACAGCTCTGCTGTTAAATAAAAAGTTACTGAAGGGGATAGCTCCTGAGGGTATTTTAAGTGCTAAGTACTGCCACAGTTAAGGCGGGGAAAGTTCTGCCCCATCTCTTACCCCTCCTTTTGCAGACCCGGCCTTCTCCTAGCAGGAATGTTGTCTCAGTGGTATCCCTTGAAGGCGAAATAAAGCAAATGATGGTGTACTGTTCTAGAGAGGTAACTTAAACACTGCACCAATATACTCTTTATCTTCCTCAAAAGACAATCAGAAGGTAGCAAAGGATTCAACAGTACTGTCAACTCGGTACGAAAAGATTGGAAATCTTCATAAATTCATGTCACACATCAGAACGTCTGTTCATATATTACCAAAGCAGGTGGATTTTTATACACACAATAAAAAACCCCCACTTTATGCTTCCCCAAAATATCATCCAGAAGGAATGGAATAAGGAATCCAGAACAGAAACTGCAATTAATATAGAATTCACAGTTTTCAGGGCACTGGTAAGAAATTCCTGTGTTATTAGATACCATTCACACTATGCACACTTGCACGGTATGAATACATGTCAGACAGTTACACGCTAGATAGTTGTGTGTGAGTGGAACTTGAGGGAAGCACTGTTGCTCCAGCTTTGCAATGGTAATAATTATTGCATTCTGTGGAAATCCTGAGGCTCAGCAGAAGTCCTAAACTTATCCTATCCCCATTGAAAATTTATTCATGAGTTCTTAATATATACACCATCCATCATTTACTGGCGGGTTTCCCACAGTCACCTGAAATTTTCACTTTCAAATTGCTTGTACAGACTTTTGAGTTTGATTTCTCTTCCTGAAGACATACAGATACATCTAAAGTCCATAAAAAAAGGCAAAATCCCTTTTTATTTAGTACAGTCCTGAAACTTCAGAATGGCCTTCGAAGAAAAAAGCATGATGGCTGAACCAAGAAAAGATGTGAACGAACAGAGCAATTGACTTGTGAAATTCACCTTGAAATTGGTATCATTCAGAAGTTCTCAGCACAACAAGGGCTCTTACTCCATTTTCTTGCATTGTACTTACATCATATATTCACTTGGAAAGCAGAGGAGTTTCTGCCTTTGCATTGCATTTTATTTTGTCCTCAGCTTTCTGATAGACTATGTGGCAGTACGCTGTAAACTGAACCATTCGATCTATCTTAAAGAAGAAATAAACAAATGATACTTATGAGATGATGTTATTTAACTTACATCACTCCAGTGACGTGCCTTACGGACCCACAAGCACTGTAGCAGAGGAAGTGGTAAAGACTGCCAGGGGATCAGGGGCCAGGCATGGAGGGGAACTTCCCAAGGCAGCTCTGCTGCTGAGGCTAACATGTCACACAACTGCACGTTTAGCATCTGCACAGCTTATAAGCCTCCCAACTTCCTAATTCCTATTATGAACTTTTTAAAAAGTAACTTCTTAAGGAAATTTTTAGGTATGTGACTTCATAAGATGGAGTTACTAGGAAGGCACTCATCACTGTATTTATCAAAACTAAGCACAAGGAATGCAGAAAATGTATAGTAAAACGTCATTTTAAAGAACATCAGAATATATGAAAATACTTACAAGACTTTGCTAAAGGTTCATTGGAAAAGACTAACTTTTATTAGATCAGTTTACATGAAAAATACTTAACTCTCAGACCCAGAGTCACTTTGAAAGCTTGTTTTTTGATACTAATTGATCTCATAAATTCTATCACTTTACACTTCCTGAATCTCTTACATTCTTAAATTGCCATGGATAAGCACTACTGCTGTCTTACACACCTGCATTGAAAATGTTTGTCTCATAACTGAGCAACTCAGTCAGATGATGATAGAATATCTTGCTCTTCATCTTACAGTTGTTATGCAGAGCAATCTTCTTTGCAGTTGCAAATAATCACACACTATGTTCCTTTATGATTAACTGGATCATGGCTATCTGTTAATGTTATGTGGTATAGTTTCGTATTGCTGAGGAATACAGCATTATTTGCAAGTCTGGCAGCTGTACAGCTATGACACAGTCATGAACGCACGGCTTCTTTATAAAATAACTTTATGGTAAACAAACCCTTTTGTGTCAATGAATTATCACACAGCATCGTAACTTCTAATCTAATTGAAAACATACTTATCCATGGTTCCTGATCCCTTAAATCTGACATTTTGTATATTTCTAATGGCATTGGGTATATTTATATTCTGCTAATGCATGTATTAGCTTGTCATTGGTCATTACTCCAACATACAAAGTGTTGAATACCAGTATCACCTGTTCATAACCACTTCTGGTATTTGAACCACTTATATTTTGAGGCACATGGCTTCTGGTTTTTAGACCAACTTCTGTCTCTTTGTACAATAACAGTAGCATAAGGCTTTCAAGTAAACTGTTTCCACATGCATCTATATTACAAAATTATTCTGCTCTCCAGGGTAACTTGAGATACGACTTTATCATGACATTGATTGGTATCTGGATTACTTCAATTTAGCCAGCCATAGTCTCTGGACCCAAAATCTGTATGAATATTACTCACAAAACTTTCTAGATAATCCACAATAGATCACTGATTTATGATGTCTCAGCATTCATTTTTAGAACTACCCTACATATAGAAAGATTTTTTTTCCCCACTTATTTGATTGGGTATGCAAAGCTGTATCCTGATTGTTCCTTAGCCTTCTACAATACTCACATTCTGTAAATCCTGATCGCATTATGGGTACTACAGAAAAAATGCATTATGAAATATGTACTAGTCCTAAAACCTCATAGAATTGTGAAAGAAATAATCATATTTAAAATGATACATCTTCCAAATGCTAGTGAACAGAGTATTAAAAGTGTAAAATCTTAAGGACCCCTAGTATACCATCACGTAGGGCAATTTTTTTCTTGAATTATAATTACATAAAATAATAAAATATAAACTACATTTACATGGCATAAGACAGTTTTTAAACAATTCAAAATATGTGATTAAGAGATATGTAAATGCATGGCTGCAATTTAATTGTTAAGATACAAAAAAATCCTACCTGTTTGCTTTCTTCCATATCAGATTCGCTGCTGAATTCTTCTGTATTTAGATTTTCAAAATCTGATTCTCCAGCTGCAATTGGCACTGTCACAGTGAGGCCTGGGTTGTTTATGAATGACATGTAATCGTTTTCATCAATTACATATTTTTCCACACTGCTGCCTGTGCCTACACCACTGGTGGTTCCATTCCCGTCTTTAACATAATTCAGATCTTTGCTTATTTCAACAGCAGTATGATTGGAAATGCAGCTGTCTTTCTTGTTGTTTAGCTCTTCAAGTGCTTTGATTTCCTCTAAAGCTTTCTGCTTTCTAACGAAGGCTTTTTGGATGAATTCCTGTATCTTTTTTTTAACATAATCTATTCCCTTCTGAATCCTTGCCACAGCAATCTGGAGATTGTTCATTTCGTTGTCATCATCAGTAGCAGCAAGATTGTCTGAACTAAATGAGCTGAGCAGCAAGGCCAGAAACAGGTTCAATACCTAGAAGATGAGAGAATACAGCTGTATAGCAAATACAGACACATAAGAAGTGAGCATATGTACAGAATACTGTCAAATAGCACACATTGTTTTGAAAACCAACATTCACTAATTTTAGACAAACACATAGCACCTTAAATAGCAAAAGATCTCCTTACTTGTTTTTATCAGTATTCATTCATAAGATGAAAACAAACAAGCTATAATACCTAATTATTTTAAACTTTTTGATCTTTGTTTGAAGCCACGTGGTTGCTTAGACTCTAAAATTTTTAAAAAGTTACAAAAATTCTAGCTATACACATTCATCAGAAGTTTGAAAGTCTTCTAAATCTCTTAAAATCACTTGGATTGTAAGTAGAATTAAATAAACATAAGTTGTAAAGTTAGATGAGTTTCTATGATGCAGATATTTTAGAAATATATCAGTTAATGCTACAATAATCTACTTACACTTTCTATCTGGAAGATTATAGCATGAGACTGTGATTTTCTGTTAATTCTGAGCTTGTCTCTTAAGTTCTATAAAGCTTCTCATAACAAGATAAAAGGAATATTTAAAAATGAATTCTACACTTTAATCTTTGTTATTTATAATAATACTATATTATTTGTAATTGGATTTTTTTCCTTTTTCACTTGGCAAAAAATGAAAATTTTGTTTCCTCTTATGTAGGAATTTAAAAATAAAATAGATTCCTTTCATCAGCAGTAACAATCTTAGCACCAGCATTGCCTGAGAACTGTGGTTTATTGCCTCAGAATTCAAACATCATTAATCATCTTGTTTTAATATAATCTACTATAAACTGTAGCTATTTCACTAAAGCTTTCAAGCACTTAATAGTTCATACTTTTGTATACTCGTATACCACCACACATCAAAAGTTTTCATGATATGGCAAAATGGCATAAATAAACTTCCTCATAGTTAAATATGTTTGGTCTCTCATTTTTACTCTTTATAACATTTAACTCCGCAGACTTTCACAATTCCAGAAAAGAACCCGGAGGTAAAAAGACACTTGGAATAAAGACGACAATACGAATCTGAAACAGAATTTCTATGCTGAAGCTAATACTAAAAAAAATAGTGGAGCAGGTTACTGGGCATAAATAACTTTCTGGGGTTCTGCACACTTCTGCTGATATAATATCAAGATTGCAAGGTCATATAAACAACTAGGATATGAACACTTCAAATACTATTTTATAAAAATTTAAATCACATTGAAATATATCACTAAAGGAAGAGAATTTTGACAAGTAATGAAATACAGCTTTTAGGCATATCAGAACAAACTGCAAAGATTAACAGTAAACTTAAAGCAGAAGTGTAAATTATACATTCCAATTATAATCCTGATTTCTAAGAAGTTCTCATCAATTCAATATTTATCAACTGAACTTTTGGCATTTTAACTTGTCAGCTTGAATTAAAAAATTTTCTTCTATAATTTTGAGTTAGAATATTTCAAACTCATTTTTAGGATGGACATCAAATCAATATGTGTTTTGTTTTTGTTGTTTACACCTAAGCAGGCCAGAAAGTTCAGTACTTGAATTCAAGATATTCTATATAAGAACATCTATATTATACTTTATTTTTGCTAAGTCATTAGTATTAGAGTTGGAATTAGCTGTGACGGGCATAAGAAAGTCCATTAGATTTTTTTCTCTGAAGAAGCAGCTTCCCAGGAGCTGTTGCAGCATGAGCTTTATTATTTCAAGAGCAGTTAAGAAGATATTTGGATTTAAACAGCACCACTAAATTAGCTGCAGCTCTCCCATGATAGGGTGTTTGATTTGATGTTTTGGTGTATCCCTAAATTCCTGCAACCATAGTGAGAGTACCTCAGTGTATGGACATGAGCGAAAAGGGAGAGAAGGGAATCATAATACATTTTTACCCAAAATCTATCACATCCAGATTTTTTATTTTTAATTCTAAACAGAAGTATGGCAAACATTCTCATTGCCTAGCTGTAAGTTATGTATATTTTGCACCAGAACTAACGTTCAAAAATGCTCATCACATACCACTAGGTTTCCAATCACCATGACCAGCATGAAAACAATAAGGCACATGGTTTGGCCTGCAACCTCCATGCAGTCCCACATCGTTTCTATCCATTCTCCACACAACACTCGAAATACGATCAGGAAAGAGTGGAAAAAGTCATGCATGTGCCAGCGTGGAAGCACACAGTCACTGGAGATCTTGCAGACACATTCCTTGTAGCTTTTCCCGAATAGCTGCATCCCAACCACAGCGAAAATGAACACGATGATGGCCAGCACCAGGGTCAGATTCCCCAGAGCCCCCACTGAGTTGCCAATGATCTTAATCAGCATATTTAGAGTTGGCCAGGATTTTGCCAATTTGAAAACTCGAAGCTGAAAAACAAAAATGCAGAGGCATCATTAGTGTTAGTTATGAAATAGAAGCTAGGTCAAAGTTGTTTAGCAGAACATACCAGTTTCTTTAGATTAATTTGTTCTTCAGTAGGAACATACGATTATTTGAATGGAAAGCAGGAAGCAAGGAGTTTGGTACTTGCCTAAACTGTGGTGTTCAGCATTTCATCTTAGTGATGCACATAGAAAAAAACCCATAATTTGTGTTTGTACCACATTTGATTTTAATATTTTTAAACATCCACTTACAAATGATTACAGTATTACTAAGTTACTTAGAGACATTGTAGCAGTTTGTACTTTTTTCATCACCTTCACTACTCCCTTTTTGCTGGCTTGGTTCTGCATTTCCCTCAGCACAACATTAGATCTTTCAGGCTTGCTTAGGGGACAATTTCTGAAGCAACAATTTGATGCTGATATTATGATGTCCATTCAAATCATAAACACTAACTTAAAAATAATATTCAGTAACGAAACTATAGCATGTGAAGTTGGGTACCATGGCAACTGGCACTAATCAACTAAGTCACTACTTCCTGCTCTATGTATTAGGAAATAACCTAGGTTTTCAAGCAATGCGATAACAATTAGTAATACAGACTTTTAAATCATGACAGTTGTGCCTTCAGTAAACATACCTATAAATTAGTTTGTGTATAAAACTAATTGCTATAAAAAAGACATTTCTAGTAGAAGGTCAATAATATTTCAGTGTAAGTGTTATCCTAAAGTCAGATTGTTATGACCCTTGGTTACACGTAATGGAGTTACTAAATGTTTTTTCTTGGTGCCCATTAAAAGAAAAGTTGTAAAGAGAGGATCTACTCAGGGGCTTTATGAGTAACACAAAGTAAAGTTCATAATATAAAAACTAAAAATGTTATGATTCTTTACTCTGGTGGCAATATGTATATTTTTTTCAGATATTCAGCTTTGATTAATCTTAATGAAATCAGTATAACAAAGACTTACGAAATTCTCAGAAGATACAAGTTAGTTATGGTCGCAGAAGATATCAGTAGGATAGGCTATCAAAAGGGTAATTTGATACCAAAAGATATCAAAGGATATCAACTGACAAACACCTTAAACTTGCACTTATCAAATATGGTTTGCAAACTAGGCATATATGAAAAATAGTGTGAGCCATTTAATTATATAGTATATCTTTACAACACTGGTAATTATTACAGAGGTCAGCACATTTTTTTGAGTGAGACAATTGCATGCAAATATTTATTTATCAAGGTATTTACCAGTCTGAATGACCGAAGAACAGATAATCCTTCAACATTTGCAAGACCAAGCTCCATTAAACTAAGGCTAACGATAATACCATCAAAAATATTCCAGCCTTCTTGGAAATAATAATAAGGGTCCATGGCAATTATCTTTAGTACCATTTCTGCTGTGAATATCCCAGTGAATACCTAAAACAAAATGTAATTAATTAGTTGAGTTGTTAAGAGAAATTTATATACCTGAGTAAATTTTTATAGTCCATCTTGCATTCTCATACATGTTCCTTGTACCTGTTACTACATAAAACAGCTAATTGCTATCTCCAAATGACATCTAAGTATTTCTAAAGACTAAGAACTGATAATTAAACACAAATTACTAAATCAGGACATATATAGGAGGGAAGAAGTTTGATAAAGCTTGAAAAAGCTATTCACTGTTCAGCAGCTCAGCTCCGGTTCATATTTGACTGATACATGCTGGACTATCCACGCAGCAGCTGATGGGATATGATCTGGTGTTTTCAGTCCTGTTTCTAGAGGATAGTCCCAGTAAAGAAAAAGCAGACTTGAAAGCAATTTTTTTCCTTGCTCATAGTCTAAACAGAAGGGTTAGAGAAACTCACTAAGGTCGGACTCTCTCAGGTCTGTCTTTTAGGTCAGAGTTGAAGAGTATGGGTGGAACAGACAGAGGAAGTGGGACTTTCTTGTACTGGGCTTTTGTGAGGATGTAGAGGTTTCAAGTATAGCTTCTATTCTGTGTGATAGCTGTTTCCTCTTGGGAAAAAAGAACTTCAAGGTGTGAAAGTTCTTTGAAATATATGGAAGTGCCAAATGTGAAATTATCAATATGCCTCAGTTTTTAAAAGTCCAGAATTTAACCCAACGCCTTCTTGCAATGAGTAGTGATCAGTGGTTTGTGCAGCATAATGAAGAAGTTTTGGAGCATACTGTGAAACCATGAAGAACATATGAATACTCTGCAGAACTTTCAAAGAATATCCTAGATGATCCAAAAGTCTAGTAAAGTACATCAATGTATTCTACCATTGCCTTGTGAGAGTTCTTTACTCAGCTTCTTCTTAGTCCTCCTACAGCAAGTTTTATGGAAGCACAGATGACTTTTTACAACACTATATAACTACTCTCATTATTATCTTTTAATTTAAGAAGTTTGGGAGGTGGCTATAATGCTGTGAAAACATTCACCATTGTCAAAGTGTAAATATTAACACTTTAAAAAGAGTATACTTTTGAGAAACTGGAAATATAGCAAGAAATGCTATACTATTAAATTGAGATATAAGAGATGTTACCGTATAATCAGAAGAATATAACAGGTATTGCTATGTGTGGTAAAGAGAACACAACAAGAAGATTATTCTTGAAAAAACTGTCATATTTGTCAAAATAATTGAAAAAACAAGCAATTAAAAACATTTAATTTTAAAATACTTCCTTCACAAAATAACCCGTTCCATCCACAAACTACTTCTTTTTCAGCGTAACTGCATCCCCAAATACACAAAAATACATTTTAGTAGAAGTAAACTCAAGTTTTCTTAAAATTATTAAGAATTTTGAATCTGGATGAATTTTAGCATTACGAAAATGAATCACTGCATTTTAGAACTATTTCTTCCTTCTCATTAAAATGCTACAGAAAAGGCAGAGTCATATTTGTCATATTTAATTTATCCTCAAACAGACCGTGATGTCACAGGCAAAGAGTAAATTAACGTATTTTGAATGCAAATCACAAAATTAAGGTTAATAGATTAATACAGTGAGGAACAGAGAATTTAATTGAAACCAGCCGGAATAGTATTCACTGCAGATATATATAGTCCTAATTAAGGATACTGGATTGTTACAAAGCTAGTTAAAAATATGACTGTTGCTAGCTTAGAGTAAAAAAAAGAAAAATATGAGATAGGAAAAGGCAGACGACCTTGTAAGTATGAATGATTGGAGAGAAATAATTCTGACAATATGACAGACCAGCATTTTAAAATACAATATTCTGTAATCCGTGATGAATATAAGAATATGCTAGCAATTAAATCTTTGTGCAGGAGAAAGGAAACTCTTAATGCACACAAGAACACATAGGTAGTAAGTTCATTTGTAGTTCTATTTTTAAAAAAAGTCATAGAAGGTTGTATTAGCAGTACATATAAGGAAAATGTTTAGACTTAAAACATACTCTGACTGAAAAATCTATTACTGCTCCATTTAAATATTAGCAGACTTTTCAAAACTAATCTTTTTGAGTGATTAGTTCAGAATAGTTGGTTGGTTTTGATTTTCAGGACTGCATGCTGTGTGAGTCAATCCAGACCTCTCCTGTGTCAACTACTGGTAGTTATGTGAGCTGGCAAAAAATTAAAAATGTATGAATCTTCTTCTGAAACAAACACTTGGACAGTTCAGCCCTCTGCTTCCTGAGCATTAGAAGCAAATGGAGAGAAGCAAACAACATTTAAGCATTATGTCACATTTAGGTATCTGCTCAGAAAAGGAGTTACATGTAAACCTAAATCTCTGGATCAAATTAAAATCAGGAAAGACATCACTGATAAACTCACAGATACAAGGTGCTTTGTGAAAGAGAATAAATAATAATATTCTAGTTTAATAAGTATTTTTTATTTACCTAAAATGGCAAGGACTTACTGCTAACAAGAAATATGCCTTTCTTGGAAATGTACTTTCACTGTAATTTAACTGAAAAAACCTCAAAGAGAAATTCTGACATCTAAATATTTCATCAGTTTCTTACTGAAGAAAAATATTTTCTGTGATGGAATATCAGTACCATGGTAAAAATTAGATAATCTACCGTAATATTTTAAAGAAAAAAAACAAGGTAGGCCTCAAGAAATCTGTTAATCCAGTGAAGATTGCACTTCCACATGTATTCAGTTATTTCATTATAGTAGATACAAAATACATGCATGAAAGTTAAAGGTTCCAGCAAAAATGACTTTATCTGTGAAAATCATATATACAGTTTCTAAACTGATTATAAAAACCAACCTGGAATAAATTTAAAACCAATTCAATGCATTTATGCATTGCTTCTTTTAGAAGATCATTCTTCTTTTAGAAAATGGTATTTTTGCACCAAGTAATACATGACAAACAACTTACCAGGTTCCCCACAGAAAGGACACTGCTAAACTGTTCTGTCATTGGGTAATGTTCCATGGCCATAAACAAGGTGTTTAAAACAATGCAAATAGTTATAGCAAGATCAACAAATGGATCCATCACAACTAAATTGACGACGTGTTTTACTTTTAACCATGGACTCCAGCAATCCCAGATCAAGAAAGTGTTTGCAAATCTGTACCAGCATGGTGGGCATTTCTGTCTGGATTCTTCAAGCTCTGAAAAATAACCCAGGAAAAAAAATAACAAATCATGAATATTCCATTTATATTCTCTGGAAATTTTTGTTTAAAATGTACAAAAAGATTAAATCATTCAAATAAACAGCTCACACTAACATGGGATTTCCCTCACCCATTTTTAGCCATTTTAAAGTTAAGCATCTGATTTATTTAAGTTCCTCTACAACCAGGGGACAGTGAAGTTATCTCTAAAGAGTGAATAATCTCTGACATGTATCTAAAGACAGAAATGTGATTGTCTCTTTCCCATGACAGTAGGGAGAGTCTAGACCTTTAGTTTAGGTTAATTGACTTGCTTACAGCAGATGTCTTAATTTTGAACATTAAAAGTCACCATAACTCCATCATCAGTGAGCTAATGTATATCATTTGTATAGGCTTCAAAAAATATGAACCTTTTCGGTTAAGCATGTAACATGCACGTATTTTGATTTGAGCTACTAAAAGTATTATAATTGCTAATGCACTGAAACACTACAATATCATAGCAGATAAACAACTTCGTGTGCATATCTATCATTGCTTATTTAAATCAGTATTTTTTATATACAGAATGCCTGTTTTCTTATTTTAAAAATTATAGTTATACTTAACTAAGAAAGTTTAAGAAATGCTTGAGGAAGGCAGTTCATGTGCATTGGCATGGGTTGATTACAGTTGGTTGTTTTCTTTAAAGCTGTCTTTTTCATTGAAATTTCCTATTGTCTATCCTTGAATTTTACGTTTAAGGGAAATGACTGAGCTAGCATATCACTGCCTTTATCATAGCAGTTCCTGTGTATCTTAATTGATTTTCCTGTGGATGTCTTATAGGAAGAAAATCCCTGTATTGTCTGCCTGGGACTCTGGCCATCCCTTAGCTCTTATTATTTTGTTTCTGTTACTCTGTTAGTCCACTCAGTGAAGTCATATTTTGGAAGGTATTATGAAAAATAAATGACTAAGCATTCTGAATGTGTAAATGATCTTAGAAATGCTCAAAAGCCTTTTATATCTGATGTTCAGAGATTTCACGTGTCCAGTTTTACATTTACAGTGGAAATCATGTAAATAATTGCTTTGTGCATACAGTTAGCAGAAATTCACTGAGCTGTCTGTCAGATAAAATGCATCAAATACCTTCCATTGTATTTGTAAGTATGCTGGCTATACTCATTGCTCTTTGTCTTGCAGCAGAATCTTCCAGCATTTCCATGGAAATTTGATAAGAACTCAGTCTTCTTTTTCTTATTTCTGTTTCTGTAGTGGTGCCCTGTAAATCAAATACTGAGGCATTAAACCATCCTTTTCAACAGCCAGTTAACAATATTTACTGTATAAATATTGTAATGATAACCAAAATCAGTTTCGTGCAGCATACTAGACTTTTCTTACACTCTGAATGTTTCTGTTCCCGCAGGAATTTCTTTGTTCTTTATTGAGGAACTCAGTGGGAATTTTGTACAGTGCTACAAATAATCAGCTGGGGGACAAAATCCCAAGGCAATGTGGGACCAAAAGTGGTTCTCATTTAAATGACTGAACAAATTTTTTGTTAGGTATCTTTTTGCTGGTGATTATTATTATTCTTTCCAGAACAAATTATCAAAGTTGAAACCTGTCACCTGAGTTTCTAGCAGCTAGTCATGTTAAATAATTAAAGTGTGAGTACAGAAGGAGGTGAACTATTATTTAAGAAAGTAACTTTGATATAAGAAACATGAGTATAATTCTAGGAAGTAATTATCTCTCTAATACTGTATACTGCATTCCTAACCTGATAAGCATGGTTGGAAAATTTTATATGAGAAAAAAATCACACGTTGTTTAATATTTCTTCTACCTAATTCTCACCCACCACTATGCTCATACAGAATTTGTGATATATTCTTGCAATGACTATGCAAGTCCTCTCGGTTTTGTATGGCTTCTAATTATCTTTTCAAAGCAATAATACCTGGCTCTGATTTGAATGTGCCTAACATGTCACTACTCTGTAGCTTGTAGGTGTCCTTACAGTTCCTTTGCTTTTCTTCTCAGTGTGACCTCGGCAACTAAACACAGAAGAGGGATTAAAAAGTTCCTAAATCTTGTTTCCTGCTCTACCCTGTTTCTCTGATTCATGGAAACTGCTCACTCTTTTTTTCATTATTCTGTCCCCATCCAGAAAAAGAATAAAGAAGCTTGCAGAACTCATAAGGGATTTCAAGGTTATCTTAGTGTGAAGATGAAAAAACATTTCTGAGCATTCACTAGTACTATTTCTTTAGAGAAGACTCCTGAGTTAAATGGCAAAATTTTTTTTCAAGTGAATCTGTTTCCGAAATAGAAGTATATATGCATAACCTCTGAGGTAATCTGACTGAATTTCTGGTACGAAGGTCTATATCAAGATAGGAGAGAAAAAAAAAGAAAAAGATATGTGTAGTAATAGTAGTAATGAAATCTCCATAGTTATTTATAGTGAAAATAATTTTTCAGGTTAAATACAGTGGTATTATAGCCACCAAAATGCCATACTGAATCCATATTAAAATACTACATGCTTTTTTGAAGGTTTGAAACAACATCGTAGTTTACAGAAGTCTGAAACTGGGACTGAAATGTCATGTAATTGAGAAGGTACACAGAAATTGTACATATTTTTCTCATCAAAGTTATGGAAAAAAATTCTTCGAGATAAATTTAGTAAGGGGTATTTCTGTTAACTATTATGGGAGTAGTAACTGCATTCCACTTCATTTTGCAGGTGTTTTCCTATACGTACTTCCAGGTTATATCCTTAGTTATATAGCAAATGTCTACCTTTGTTGTTGAGGCAAAACTATGTACGAATTGTCAAATTGAATTTATATTTTTTTCTTTCTATATGCAGATCTCTTGCTGAAGGCAAAGAGAATATAATATTTCAGTGAGCCTCAGACATAGGAGATTGAGGACTTTTTTCCCTGAATGTTCTGTTATTTAGAAACTATTGTAAGTTATTTCTCACAGCTCTAAGAAATGATGAGGCAAGCAGAGGTGAGCACTGACAAAAATATCCATTCCTGAACCGAACTGTAATAATTACTGGTTTACTTATAATTACCTCTGGTATAAGCTGACCAGTAGGTGATGTTAGAGTTGAAGGCCCTCCAACCAACGAAACTACTCCATTGCAATCCACAGTGCTGTGCATCTTCCCATTCACTGGAAGGGCTGGTACCATTCTAGATGACACACTCGCCTGACTAATATTACTGTTGCGCCGTTCTCCATGTCGATTTGGAACAAAGAGAGAATCTCTTCTGCTCTCATTGTCTTCAAGAGTGCTATGCTCATCATCGGCAAAGTCATTTTCAGATCCTATATCCTTTGCACGACCTCTGAAACTGAAAATGCTTGTCTTGCTGTTGCGCCTTGGTGAGAACAGGGAGCCGCGAATGCTTAGCAAAGACTGTGAAAGATTTAAAACAAAACAGCATTAGAACTGAGGTTCTAAGTTCTTGTCTTTTCAGAGAATAGTTACAGTGCTGGAGGAAGGATAGTCACTTTTTTCTTCAATAGTATCAGTGTGTCCATTAGGAGAATGTGCTCATTAGGGGACCTGAAGTAGAGGGGAAAAATTGTTTTTAAGATAATGTGGCAGGCCTGAGGAAACACAGTGCAGAAGACATAAGTAAGGTTGGGCAGTTTTGAGCTAAAAAGGCAGGGTGAATTAGTATGGACCCGTGACTGTGCTGGAGACAGTTCTTAACATCATTATCAAGGTTTTGCAGGTATTTGTCTTTTATTTCTTCTATTAGAGCACAGAGCTAAAAATATTTTATTTTTCTTCCCTTCTTCATCCCCTGAATTCCTAGGAATAATAACTGATAATGCTCACCAATCATTGTTTTCTATTCTATTTGCTAGAGACAGAAGTGTTCTCAAGTTTGGTATTAAATTCAGTCTAAGTTGATGTAAAGAATGTGTCTGCCCTCTTCACAATAGACTCAGTAGTGTGGGACCAACATACATAGTAGTCTAAAACTAGAAAACAGAGGCAACAGCTTAGGGAAGCTCTGGAGGTAGTGTGGAGATGACTAGTAGCACTCTTGGGCATAGCACTCTGGGGGCTACAACAGGCTGCACACCTATCAGCAGGTACCGCTTGGCCATCAGGCAGCTCAAAGCAAGCATTCACCAGGGACATAGTTACCTAAAGATACCCTCTTACAAATGAGAAAAATAAATTGGTGGTTGTTGGTAATTCATCTTTTAATTACAGTAGAAGCTGGTTAATGGAATGTTCTTCTCCCTTGCTACATATTTTATTAACAGCATTCATGAATAAATAAAATGAGTACTAATTGTGGAAAAAAGAAACCTTGCATTAAGCCTTCTTCAATTCTGCATTTGTACAAATCTTTGCATCTTGGTACATCAACCCGGTTTGAGATGATTCTCGATTTTTCACTAGTTTTGCAAATGGAAGGTGCTCATATGTAATAGCAGTGGTTTCTATCCCAGGATAATTAAAGTGAAAGTGAAAACTGCACTATTATATATAAGCCTATATTAATACTGTGAAAACCAAACACTGAGTAATACGTATATCAATACATATATATCTCTGTATATGCACATCTGATTTATACATATACACACATAATATGCATGCTGAACTGGTAGTGCTGCCTTTTGTAAAGGCTGGCAAGTGTTTACCATTGTGAGGTTTTTTCCTTCTCTTACAGCTGTACCAAATTTTAATAATTTGGGCTGATATTTTCTATGCTGGCTGTCAGCCTCAGGCTGAGTTACTTGAAGAATATCAGCCAAATGGGTTTGCTAACCCATTTACGTAAACTTGGCTGGAGAAAAAGTACTGTTTTGCTTATGCTGAAAGATAATCTTATCTAAAAAAAAAAGCTCTAGCTGCTATGGAGCATGACACTGAATTCTGACAAAGTGGTAAACTAATTACTGCACCCTTTGTACATTTCTTTGTAAATGTATTTGGCCAACCTACAGTCCTTCAAAAAAATCACACGCACACTAGGTTTCGTCTGACTTCCACTGCTACCCTTTTTTTTTAGAGAATGTTTCCATGGCTGCTATGTTTTATTTGTTGTCCAATATTTCCAATATGTGTTACCATGCTCTGAGCACAGCTAAATGGATCAGGCCTCTCAGGGATTCAGGAGGAGTAATGCCTGCACTGAAAGTCCCTGCTGGCCTGAGACAAAAGTTATGAGCCAAAATGGCTGCAATTCTGACACGTGTAGAGGCAGAGATATATGTGTCTACAGGCTCCTGGAAAGTAAGGTCTGAAAGGAAAGCTTGGCTCTTCTTGCAGGCTGCATCATTCACTTGCATGCGGAATATTGTGTCAAAGGACAAACCTCTACAGGGGCTGACTGGGCAGATTATCTCATTTACCATTCTGCCATGTTGTTTCATGCTCTGCCACTCTGTTTCACCAGGCAGCTAACTGCATGGCTACCAAGACAAACCAGCTCTGCCTTCACCAGTTCTACTGCCCATAATCCTTCCACTTGTGTGGCAGCTCCATTTTATTTCAGTTATATGCAGGCAATGTTTGCCCCAAAGCATTTTTACAACTGCAAAAACAATTGCCAAGACAGTCTTTAAGTAATAACTTATCCTCATTTAGATTATTCACTTGATACAAATCTCTTTGTATTTTAAAATCTTAAATTAATTTTTAAAAAAATTTGTTTCAGATGGTCACTTATTTCCTTCTTGCTGTGTAATTCATGATGTCTCAAGATGAGCTGTTTCCTGTCTATTGCACCATTTCCTTCTTTTCTTTTAAATCTAAGACATATACAATACTTGTTTTGACTTGATTTTAAATGCTTTTTAATTGTTTATTCTACAACATGAATTTGCATTTAATGTTATCAAAAGTCATTTGGAATGCCTTGCTTTCCTAAGCTTCTTAAGTTTCTGTGCAAGTTTCACAGTTCTTCATGACAATTGCCAGGATGAAAGCTTTCTGAGAGTTTCACAGTATGAACAAATACATACAATGCTTTACTGTATGTTAATAAAGCTACAGAAAGTTTATTACCTATGGAATCTCTTTTTCTCAGATTCACCTGCCCTTAGTATACATGCTTCTGTATTAAGTATTTTTTCTGTGCACCAAAAAATTAATTTAATATAAACATAATATATTCCTTAATCAGTCTCTTCACCAGAAATATATAAAAAAGCATCAGGGAATTTAGACTAGAAAATGGAGAGGCCTGTTATCAAGTAGTTAAAGCACGGGACTAGCAATTAGAAATTCCTTTCTGCTCAGACTTTGTCAGTGACTCTTTAGTGTAGTCAAGTCACTCATTCCCATCTGTGAGCTGTGGGCACTTACGTATCTGAGACACAACTGTGCAGTCTAAGATGAGATCTTTGGCTGCAGCTCCTTTGTATTAGCTCGACTCAAACCCCATTCCAATTAATGAAAGATTTTTTTGAGCAGCTTTGGCCCAAAACTAATAGTACATTTTATTAGATTGGAAATACACTTTTACAATATTACTCAAAGGAGTTGAGAGAGATTTAACAATTCAGTTTTTTCACATTCTATTTTTTTCTTATCCGGATAACAACCTGGTCATTCTTCTTAATTACAATAAACATTACTTCACTTCCTTAGAAATGCAAATGTATTTTTTTCAGACCAAGCATCATCCCTTATACTTGACTAGTTACTGAGGCTTTGTCTCAAATTAAGCTTTCCTCCCCTCAGTGCATATTTTTCAGTGTGAAGTATTTCCGCCTCTGAATTTCATATTTTATATCAGTCTGTAAACTAACACACTTGTTACGAACATTGAATAGGATAAACATTGGTAGTTAAACATGGGTAGTATTGGTAGCTAAATGTCATCTGTTGACTGAGACCCAACATGATCATTTCGAAGAGATGCATTTTGAGATTTTCCTGCAAATACCATAACTGTGCATAGACTTGAAATAAACAACAGTATCCTTAAACAACAGAAGATATCATCTGATTTAAGGGAGTAGAGCTTTCAGGTTTGGGCTAAATGATTTCCAGAGGTCCTTCCTAAACTAATTTTTTTTCTATGATTGCAATGGTTCCCCATCTTGTATAATGAATTTTTAATGAAAAAGAACACTATGACTAAATTCTTATAAATACAAGCCCAAATGATCCCTACATATTTTGTCTTTATTGTGGAGTACAAGAGCTACTTTTCTCATTATCTACCATCTAAAGAAACTAATTAAGGAAAGCAATAGAAACTAATGATAGTGTGGAACTTCCTATTCAGGGTATTTTGATGATATAGTCTGCTAAAAAAACCCCGTATTTGTATAGTTTTGAAATGGATGCAGAACAGAGAACTTATGTTGATTAATGCAAATATATGAATACTAATCAAAGAATCTTTGATTCTTTCTCCAATCTACCAGATACGTTTTCAGAAATACATTTTCAGAAATGTTTTAATTACATTTACAATTATCTTTGGTATGTTCTTTTTATCCCTTTGCTAAAAGAACAGGTCAAACCATATCAAACTGTAACACTGTTAACGGTGCTACCGCTGTTTTTTTCCTTCACTCATTTTTCGCATAACTTCTAATATGTAGAGCTTCTGTAATGTCATTCAAAACCAAATTATAGCAGATGTACATGATTTGATAAAGAAGAGTGCTGTACCTGGTGGGGAGACGTGAACCTTTTTTCATATGTCAGTTGACTTCCATCTGTGGAGAAGCGGAAACTTTTCCTTCTGATACTGTCTTCTGACTCAGACTTGGGGAACTTATCGATATCTCCTTTGTCCTCTGCTTCACACATTTCTTTCTGTCTTCTTTTCTTCCTTCTATTTCTTCTTTCTTTAGCACTCTTTGAGCTCAACTTTGATGCTTCTGAAGAACTTTCCAAGAGTTCTCCTAATCCCCCTACACCACTGAAATCTCTTGATGCAACTGATGCTGCTGCTACTGCTGCTGTTGCCTGTCAGGTTACAAAGCAAGGTATTCTTAGTAAGTCAAAAATGAACAATTTTATAGGATATTATCAACTGTTTTTATTATCACCGCGGTAGTACTGCTGGCTGTACACACTTGAGTATGCAAATATGCACAAACAAATTAAACTCAAGATAAACTATTGAGTTGTATAGCTCCTCATTGTTTAGTAGTCTCAAGCATCAACTTCAGATGCGAAGCATCAACTTCAGCAGAACAATAGCATCACTATTCCTGAAAGACTTGCTGCACAGGACACCAATCTAAAATTAAGGTAGTCAGAAAAGTATAAACATGGGGCTTTTTCATGTATTTCAGCGCTGCTTCCCCATTTTCTCTTGAGAAAAGCCCCACATCATTCTCTAATTCAGTTGATCCCTTCAGAGTCCTAACAACGAAAACTAATCCCTAACATTCACCATATGAGTTCATCCATCCAGCAGCCTGCAAATAGTTGAATCCAGCCTTTCCTGTCTTTACAGCAAGGACATTCCCCTCACTTTGTTCTGCCTTCACTGGCAATAGGCACACTCTCCAGACATGTCTTCAAGCCCTCTCTCCCTCCCTCTTCAAGTTTCCCCTCCAGCATTTCCCACTGTAACAGCACTCTAGGTCTTTGTTACAGATACACAAAGGTACATTTATTGCCTGTTGCTGCTGCTGCCAGAGAGAAGAAAAAATTTAGGTTTCTTCTCTGATGAAAAGGGATGAGGTGACTGACTGGGGCAAAGAGCCATCCCAAAATTCAGGACGAGTATCTTTAATTACAGTCGTCAGTCTACCTGATTTGGTCCATTAGGGAAAGTGGTTCATTTAGTCATCAAATAAAGAAAGAATTGAGAGTGTGTCCAGTACTCTGCCTAGAAAGAACTGTCTGGGAGATTCCTTTGAAATTCTGCAGTGGAAAATATGTTTGGGAAGCTGATAGGCTGCTCTGAGCTTACAAGAAAGGGTGGTATGAGAAATGGCAAGAGACATTTTATATATATATTTTAGATATATGTATATATCAAAACATATATAATGAAATATTTTGTTGTATAACAAAGAGGATTAGTAATTATCTGGCAAAACATACTATATTCAATGCCAGGTATTTCCAGAATGATGATACATCTCTCTACAGCAGGAAAGGATAGTTTGAAATCTCAGAATATGAATGAATGGCTTCCTGTGCCACAGTATACAACCCATGCTATACAAGTTGGCCTAATACAGACTTTTTCTGCTAAATGGAGTATTAAAAAGACTCTGAAGTGTTTATCAGTTAAAAAAAGTGATACTCAAAGTTTTGTCATACTGGTTTCAGAGTATTGTCCTTCCAATGCTCTAACAGAAACGGACAGCAGATGCTGAGTCACTACCCATCTACTTCGGAATACTAACATCAAAGGCCAAACAAGTGGAGCAGTCCAGACTGCCGTGATGACTTAGGTTTGTGGATGAATAGGTTCAGTGTCAAGGGAGTGGAGAGGTGGGTCTCACATGCACTTCCATCTCAGCAACCAATTCAACAGCTCAGTGATCCACCTTGTAATGCATACTTTCTACTAACAATTTCATGTACAAAAAGGATCTTGACGGTAACACTGCTTTTCTTATAATGAATTCAGTGGTCATTCATTTTAAAAAGGAACGGCTTTCCAGGGCCTTTATCTAACCTTCCTCGCAGTCTCCATTTCATATGGTTTTCCTCTTCTTCCTAATTCTGGATCAGCTTGATCTCTGTTCCCATTCTCCAACAGGCAAGCATCTAGACAACAGGCAAGCATCTAGTATCTTTTGATATAATGTGATTTAGTCCCTTTCATGGATGAAAATATCAGATTTGTTTTAAAAAAAGTACTTTTTGCTGATATTTAACTTTTTTTAATTTGAAGTTTGCAGGATTCTACTTTTTCTTTAGTGATTTGGAAGTGATAGGGTTTAATGACTAAAATAGAGATAGGCTAATTAGATTTCACAGGTCATGCATAAAGCTTTCTTTTCAAGAAAAAGATGAAGAGTTTTATTTTCTATTAGCACTTCCTAGAATCATTCTAACTTAGTGAAAGTAGCTGTAAAATACTACCAAAACTATAGTCTCATAGCAGATTTTAATTTGCTATCTTTCTATAAACATTGTCCTGTTGAAAATTACTATATGCAAGATGAAAAGCAATAGAAAATCAGTCCAGAAATTAGAAAGACATCTGACTCATGGAGCTGAATTCCTGCATCTATTTTACTTTCAGATAAGAAAATCTCACGCAAAAGTATCTATTAAAATGTTTTATTTTCTCATAAAACTTTAAATAACTTTCTTCTCTTTTCAAAGAAGACAAAGATTACTGTAGAAGAATTCTGAAGTAATACCTTTGTTATATATATAGCTACTCTGTTCTGAGGATATATAAACTTCTGTTTGACTTCAGTGTGTTTGGATTAGGGATATGCTTAAATACCTTGCTGGATAGAAACCTAAAACAACACTGATTACAATCCTTCTCTCTATTTTCTGAATATTGGGGAAGAACTTTGAAGTACGGCAAGCCTGGCAATTCTCACACAGACTGTAAACCAGAAGTAGCATCACTAGAATTTTTTCATGCTGTTCATAAGAACTGTAACATAAAAGCATCATGAACTATGACTACTTAAAGTCAGGTTTCTAGGACACTCTTGTCACAACTATTTTACAGTCTTTTGGTGAACTTCGTAGTATTCTTTTCTGTACCATTAGCTTGCTTTTTTTGCTATTTGGTTAGTTCCTGATTTTAATTGGCTATTTCCACTTTTATGACTTGTGTGGTAAACAAGACTTTTTCCTTTTTGTATTTCATTGCACAATTTATACATGTTCTAATTCATAATGGATTATTATCTTTGCCGTAAGAATAAAGCTGTCCAGAAAGTACAATTTCCATTATTACCTGAGCTTCTTCTTGTTGCTTCTTCAGTTGTTCCAGCATCTGTTGAAATTCTGCCTCTTTCTGCTCTGCTTCTTCCATGGTTGCTTGATTCTGTTCTTCGTAGGCCATGGCAACCACAGCCAGAATCAAGTTGATCAGATAGAAAGAGCCCAGAAAAATCACCAGAACAAAAAATATCATGTATGTCTTCCCAGCAGCACGTAATGTCTAGGGAGTAGAAAACATATCTATGTATTATTCCACCACTTATCTTTGTTACTGCGACAACATTATGTTTTCAGCTCATGTACAAATAAGCCTGTTTCTATAATTTTGTATGTCACCTACAATTTACTTTTTATGTCATAAAAATTTCTTACCAGCTGATACAGGTTTTCCCAGAAGTCCTGAGTCATTAGCCGAAAGAGTGACAAAAAAGCCCAGCTGAATGTGTCAAAACTTGTGTAACCATAGTTGGGGTTTCTGCCAGCTTTCACACATATATATCCTTCTGGACACTGCCTGTGTGAAAACCAAAAAGGAAGTACTTACACATAACTTTCAGTTCCTTCTAGAATATCTTTATTATCTTTTGGAACAATATGCATTATTTTTCCACAGGAAATCCATGAATTACAATTTAATTCATCCAGAAAAAAAGTCCTAAGAAACAGACTAATAAGAGAGTAAATGAATTATATGCTTTCCATCCATTCACTGGTTGAAATGAGCTAAACATTTAAATTATTCTCAGTCACATTTTGCAAATAGAATCTTTATTCCAAATCAATAATTTCCTGGCAGAAATAATTGCTAAAATGTTGTTAAGGTTACAGACAGATTAAACAATATTAGCTAAATCCAATTGTACTGTTAGGGATCTCCCACATAATGCTGAGGTATTCTTTTTAATGAGCTTCTTCACTGTTGCCAGATAGGTATTGGAGTTCACCTAATAGTTCTAGTCTCATAATTGGGCATATGTGTGTGGCAGAATTTGCCATTAATGCAAAAGAGTTAAGCCTGAAAAGAAAGATTCAGTCTTGAACTATGAAGTCACTACTGTGCCTTCTTAGTATTTCACATATTCTCTTTCTCAGTTCTAACCTTTGCTTTCATCCTTCTTTCTTCAGTCAGCACATCTCCAAAATAGACTTTACAAGAGTTCAGATTTTATCATTAACACCAACATCATTTTCCAATTAAGCAGGAAGAAAGGCTGTTAATGAGTATTTTGTTTAGTCAGGGAGTAAAATATTTTGACTTAAGTAAGAAGCCATTGTTTAGGAGCAGAATTCTAGATGATCTGTAACACTCCTAATATGGAGATGCAACTGGTACGGATAAGTTTCACGTTACTGCTTTTTCTACAGAACATAAAAGAGGACTTTTTAAAGGGTCTTACCCTGCGTCAGAGCTATTACCACAAAGTAGGGCATCTCTTTGTCCTTCCAAAATGTAAAAATGAGCTGTGTAGAAAGCATTAGAAATATATGTGAATAAATCCAATGAAGTAAAATAAAAATAAATTGTAATAAAATCAAAGTGGCTAGCTGCTGCCCACTTTGTAGCTTGTTTAGGAACGCTTCTGATTATTGTACTCGTTTATTGTATGTACTTGATCTCAGTCAGTGACTGTAAGCAGTTCTGCATAAGGCAGAAACATCAACTGTTCAATATACTTTGTTTGATCACAAATAGTTACATACTGTAGCCACAAATATATTAAACATAGTTATATCAGTCATTCTTACTTTCATCCTCAATGTAATCCTTCCAGTTAAATGTGCTCACTGTCATATTAACAAATGTACCATTTTCATCCACTGTGCTATTAAAGTAGGAAATAACACTTATTTCAAAAGTGGAATTGTCTGGAGGCCACTGCAGGCATTTATTCCTCAAGTTGCCCATGAACAGCTGCAGCCCTATTAGTGCAAATACACTCAGACAAAACACAGTCAGGATCATTACGTCCGAGAGCTT
>Ga0065711_1001700_pt1 | contig 46853 bp, 27 predicted proteins | sample Hoacrofraction12_FD_59098 | JGI IMG/M metagenome (GOLD analysis project Ga0065711, IMG submission 59098) | Hoatzin crop microbial communities from Cojedes, Venezuela - Epithelial fraction 12 v2 (version 2) | ecosystem: Host-associated > Birds > Digestive system > Esophagus > Crop | place...
TCCGTCACCCTCAGAGGGAAGAAGTTCTTCCTCCTGTTCAGCTGGAACTTCCTCTGCTTCAGTTTGTGCCCATTGCCCCTTGTCCTGTCGCTGGGCACCACTGAAAAGAGCTTGGCCCCATCTTCCTGACACCCACCCTTCAGATATTTGTAAGTATATATTAGGTCCACTCGCAGCCTTCTCTTCTCCAGGTTGAACAAGCCCAGCTCCCTCAGCCTCTCCTCATAGGAGAGATGCTCCAGCCCCCTCACCATCCTCGTAGCCCTCGTAGTTTCAGGCATGTGATGCTGACGTCTGGGATGCACGACGTCCGCTGGGTTGTTGGCACTTTTGGAAGACGCTACGAAAAGCGCAGAACACAACTCCCTGCTCCTGTGCAGGACAAATCAAGACCGTCAGCAAGGAGTCAGAAACCAGAACAAATCTCAAGCACGTTGCACGTCTGCTCTCATATTTGCAGGTACATCAGGTAAAAAGGATGGTGGGGTCTATGGAGATACAGGATTATCAAACACAGTGCTTCTCACGTGCCCTAGGCACAGAGCCGTGTCCCTCTCTTTGAGCCCTGACTCTTGCTGGCTCAAGGGTGTTTGGGCAGCCGCACACACGCAACGCAGGGCCACGCGCTACAAGGTACAGCTATAGCCCCAGCTTCTTACGTCAGTCTGCCGTGCTTTACTCACAAGATCCCGTACACCAAGTATTTCCCCGCCTGTGCACAGAAGGCAATGGGTGCTATCTGGCTGCCCGGACTGGACTGTCAGCTCTCTGCGGCGAGTGTTTGCTGTTGCAAGCCCCACCCCGTGTAGCAAATAAGGCAAAGATCTTTATGAAAAAAGGACCAATGTATCAATAGATTCATTTTAAAAGGTCACTTAAACTAAATCTGTTTTTATATAAAAAACTCTTATTGCTGATAGAGAAGAAGAAGAAAATATTGATAAAATACAGTGCCACTCTGAAGATTTGGAAAGAAATGGAGCAGTAGCAGGTGCCTCCTCTGGCAAGGTAGATGATAACACACCAGTCCAGATGAACTTCAAGAGTTAGATCTACAGCAGCCTTACCCATTTTTCCACCAGGCACTGAGAACAGGTTACTAATAGTTCCCTGCTATCTGCTAAAATAACAGTTGCTTAGGTCACGTTAAAAAGCCAGGAAATCTGGCTGTATTTATTCTATTACAAGCTGTGGTTTTCATCATGCAAGAAATCACATGATGGCTTTATCTCTGGCTTTAAAAAGACCTACCTCCAGGTCCCTGTGCTCGGAGTGGCCGTGTCAGAGGAGGCGACACAGGAAAAGCCTGGCTAAGTTCAGAGCTCTGCCAACAAGACAGCACCGACACCTCCCCGGCACAGCGAGGGCGAGCCTAGAGCTCCCTCGGGCTCAGCGGCAAAGGTCATTTATACAACCATGTACAACAACACGATGAAGACACGGCAAATGCACAGCATTTCCAGTCTGTTCTAAACTCACAAATCAGCTCCCCCAGCGGAATGACCAGAAATCAGAAAATTTGTTTATTTGTTTGTCTTAAGATAATGAATTTCTTTTTTTCTGTTGGGTTTTTTTTTCCCATGACACATTTGCATTACATCTTCACTACTTTTCCTTGCACCCTGAAGATCAGAAAAACAAAATTTTCCCTTGCTGAGTCTCACGTAGTATCTTCATCCCAGAAACAGAGACTTTAGGAAAACGCAGCGAGGCTCAGATAGTCAAAAGGTATTTGAGTGACTAATTCTCCTTGGTTTCAATGTGCGTGAAAGGCCTAAATATTTTTGAGACCTCGGGGCCAAATATGAGACTCGCCAAAAATATGTACTCGTTTGTAAAAATGTCGGTAACTTACTCTTCTTCCCAGCTATTGGTGGTACTTACTTCAGCTCTCAAACCTCAGTTTAAGGTAGCAACACATCACCATTTTTTTTGGAGTGCTCTTCATTTTTGCCAAGCATTTTTGCCATTGTTCTTCATGCTGGCTGCCTCCTGGTCCTCTCCTCCCACAGCTCTGAATCTTTTCCATCCCACCTCCCTGATTTCAGTAAGGAAAGGAGACGGGGAGAAAGAGATGCTCACATCTGTGTAGAGTCATATCTGTAGCCAGCCCTCCTGTATTCAATCCTCTGATCTGGCTGCAGGGAAGAAGCAGGTCTTGACTGCACAGAGCTTTGAAGTTTAATGGTGATTGGAACATGTGCTGAACGACAGTGTCACTATCACATTTATATCAAAAGTTGAGTCTCTATTGAGAGGAAGTTTGTTTATATGTTTACTTCCACTTCTGTTAATATATAGGGAAAGGAGAGGGAAATTAGCATATGAAAATGCCAGATGTGACTAACAGCTATCAAAGTAAGATGGGGCTCGGCTCAGATCAAAGGGGTCTGCTAATTTCTAATACATTTTCATACTGTCTTTTCTGTCTTAGATCTACTTTAGGCCCTCACAGTACAAAGATTTCTTGGGAACCCAAAAAACACACCCGAGGTTCTCATTTCACCAACTTTACATTCGCATGATGATATTGTTTCTGTCACACAGTTGCAGGATAGCACCAAAAGAACAACATAAATTCTCTCTGGTACCTTTCAGTCCATGTTCAAAGACGTGAAGTATTTGGCACAGAAGATTTATGCACCAAGGTGATACTCTAACAAATTATGTCAAGACATCTGAAAGTCATCATTTCTGTGCACATGCATGCATTTTAAAAGAAAATCTACAAGAGGATCAAAAACAAGATTAAACCACATCTGTTCAGGTTTAAACTACATTGTCTGCAGAGTTCAAAGTTGTTTCCTTTCGTCTAAAAAAACTTACCCAGCTGTTTTTTATCTTAAATTCCTACCACTATCAAAGAAGTGTTTTCATTGGCCAACCAATGTTATTTCTAGAAGTTGAGCTAGTTAGGAGTGGAGCTAAGTAAGAAAATATGCTTTATTCATCAAAGGTCTACCCTCTGTGACTCGACTTGGCACACTGGGAAAATTAATAGAGAGGTTTCATCAGGTTCTAATGGGAGCAGTGTATCTACTGTATGTCATCATGCCATAAATTAGGTCCTCAATCTTTTTACGCAAGTAATTGACTACAACTGACACCGATAAGGAAAACAGAAGACGGAATGAATTGGAAGAGGCACAATTTATAAAATAAATAAATAAATACAGCACTAATCCAATACGTGGGAAAGAGAAATGTTTTGAAAACTGTCATCAATCAGTAAACATTCTGCATAAATGCAGGTGTTGTGCAGTAGTGTTGTAATAACAGGGCATGTTCAGCTACCACTGATAAATGTACACACGCGTACACGTGTATGTGTATGTATACATGCACACACAGTAACGCTGGACCATGAACTCCTGATGTTCAATGTTAAACAAAAAGAGTAACAGGTGGTGCAACAAGACTGCCTCCATGACAGTGTTTTGTGATCGAATACAAAAGAAATATGAAGTTAAACCAAAAGCATATGACACGACAGCTGCACACCGAGTAATGAATTTCACTGCTCTACACACCCTGTGCCTTTCCGAACGGCTTCAGGCAGCACGTGAAGGTCTGTGCCACACACCAGTGCCCCAGTTCCACTCCAGTGGCAACTGGCTGAAGCCTCCTAGAGGCAAAGTTCCCTGCAGCCTAAGGCCCGTCTGGATTCACACACCGAGCAGCAAACTGCTTGCCATGGCCAAGCTGTTCTCAGAGCTGCCCTCTCTCCCCTCCCAACACACGCAGCGTGGGATGGGAGCGGGCATCAGCGCCCTTTCCACCAGGAGCAAAAGCTGGGGTCATTTGAGCCGGCAGAAGGGTGTACAGGTGGAGACCTGCGGGTCTCACTCTGGATTCTGGTACCTAATCCCCCCCGAAGTTTTCTTTACTTTGCAGATCTGGCCTTATTCTTTCTGAAGTCAGGAATATAACTTGCTTTTATCATGCTGCAAACAGGAAAACTGAGCAGTTGGGCACCCTACAGCTGGTCTACAAATGTCACAATCTTTTCAATATGTTGATTATTCAGTTGTCAGAGATTCATACATTTGATAGCTCTCAATCCGCAGATCGTTCATATCATGGCCTAACAGCTGGCGTTTCACGCCGTTACACTGTAACTATGTACCCGTAATGTATAGAACATATGGGGCTAACTTTGCTTACCAACCGAGTACATATTGCATGCTCCACAGTCATTGCAATTTTACACATTTCCAATTTACATTCAACATTGTGTGGGATAAACCAATAAATCATTTGGCCTGGAAAGGGGAACAATACCAGCTAATTCATGTCACTAATCAGAAGCACATCATTTTTGTTGTGTTTGTTTTCACTGGAATCTTGAACTTGAAAATACTCTGGGTGGTCTTTGTTCTAAATTTGTTCCCCTCCTCTTTCCAAAATCTAATGTTTCAGGGTAGCCTCTATTTGTCTTCTCAGTTGATAAGTGATGCAATCTGTGTACATACGTTTAGAGCCCCCTCACAGAAGGCTGGCTCTTTGCGTACAGCTCGGGAGGGAAAACTACAACTGGATTCTCCAAAGGGTGAAAGTTCAAGAATGGAAACAAATCAAGATGAAGAAGAATAAGAAAATATGCTGTCAATTTATTCAAACACCTTCTGGCATACAGCAAGAAAAATAGCCCCAGTGCCTCCATCCTTACTTAATGCAATTCTCTTTTTCCAGGTCACGGTAATACATGTTCCAGCCACCATCTGAAAATTAAATACAAAGCTGGCCAGAAGCAGAATTCATGCAGCTCCAAGGGCATGTGTTCAATAATGCCCAAGTGCCTCAGAAATTTAAGTCAAATTTTCAAAGTCCCAAAGCAGCTTTCAGGCCCAATTTCAGTGCTGAAGTCTCACGCCTTTAAATCTCCTTTCGCATCTGGCTTAGGCCAGAAAGTGCAGTCAGCTGTAGTTACACAAACTTCTTCGCTTTTTATAGGAGGACCGTGCCTCTCTGCAGCAGATGAGACCATGAGCAACAGCAACTATGCCTAGGAACACCAGCGCAGCAAAACCCAGTCATTTCCAAAATCCACTGCCACTGCCCGTCCCTGCTGCTCCAGAGCCCTCCGTGGGAGGTGAGCTGAGGACAGAGCCAGCAGCAAATACCCTGGCTCTACCCGCCGCACGTAACCACTCCCTTCAGTGCTATTCCAGGGTATTTCTTTCCCCTTCCCAGACCAACACACCCTTCATCATTTGAAAGATGGATAGATGCGGATTGGGGTTTTTGAGGTTTTGGGATGAATAACAGCAGTACGGGCCATCCAAGTGATTTGAATTTCAAATCCATGGAGGAGCTGGAGGGCAGCCCTTGGCAGCCAGTTGGCTGTAACTGCCTGTGCAGCAAATATTACGGTGCATTCACTTTCTAACTGCATCTTACTCAGCAGCAAAGTCTTATTTGGCAAAAGAGATTACAGCGATCAGCACCTCACTGCAGTCCTTGAAAATTTCTGTGTGAAAAAAAACAAATGTTTTGCTCAGAAAAAAGCTGTGTGTAAATACTGTGTGAATATGGAATAAGTATTTATAAGGATCGTGTGCATCTGAGTCGCATAAAGATGCTCAGAGACGTGTAAGCTCCTAGGAGCTGGTCACAGCACTGATGCCATGGGAGACACCCACACGACGCCAGCGATGCTCTCCCACTAACCGGTTCCCTCGTGATACGACTGAGTCTCGACAGCCAAAAGCAATAGACTTCTCCAGTTGTGGACAGACAGTTTTTCTGAGCTCATTGCCTAGTGGGTAGAGATCCGAGTAGTCCCTTGTGCTTGGGCAATTCCTGTCAGAGATCCCATCAAACAGTCAGCTTAGAACAAACATTCAGTCCTCTCGGTCCCACAGTCCTCCTAACACTCCCACAAAGTCATGAAGTGCCTATTTTCAAGCACCAGAACACCAGAAAATATGAAAATTTAAACCCCAACAAGATTATAGTGTTGACATCACATCGGCTTTGCTAATATTGCTTCGTATTATGTAAATTTTGAAGGCTATAGTTACGGCAAGGCATTGCAGCCTTCCTTTCCAGAGTGGTGAAAAACGTAGCTGAGTCCTCTTTAAACTACGAGGATGAACCATCTGTTGTCTATTAAAGCACGTGCCCGACAGCCAGCTACTCAGCTTCATGCTCACCTATAGAGCACTTCGGGGAGCAGGCACGAGACACGACGACTCTGCTTGGCTAACTGAGCGCTGCGCTGCCTTCCTCACCGGCAACGTCTGGCCTTCCGCAAGCAGCTTTAATAACACAGGGCTCCGGAGGGAAAAATGGACTCAAGACAAAATCCTTTCATTTAATCACTCCAAAACACAGTAAATATTTCAGAAGAACTTAATGATACAAAAGCAAACATGAGAGGCAAAATCCTGTTCTTCTGAAAACAATTTTAGAGATGTTTTGTGTCCAAAGAGACACTTTCAAATATTGTCAGACCTCCAGAACGTTCTTATTAGTCCTACTACTGCAGGACCTGTGAGCTCTGGTCAAGTGCTCACAGTGGTCAAGGGCTGGAGCACCTCTCCTGTAAGGACAGGCAGAGAGAGCTGGGCTTGTTCAGCCTGGACAAGAGAAGGCTGGGGGGAGACCTGAGTGCAGCCTTTCAGTACTTAAAGGGAGCCTATAGGAAAGACGGGGACAATCTTTTTAGTAGAGACAACAGTGACAGGAGGAGGGGTAATGGTTTTAAACTAAAACAGGGTAGGTTTAGGCTGGATATAAGGAAGAAATTCTTTACAATGAGGGCGGTGAAACACTGGAATGGGTTGCCCAGAGAGGTGGTGGAGGCCTCATCCCTGGAAACGTTCAAGACCAGGTTGGACAGGGCTCTGAGCAAACTGATCTAGTTAGTGGTGTCCCTGCTCGGTGCGGGGGGGCTGGACTAGATGACCTCTAGGGGTCCCTTCCGACCCAAAACTTTCTATGATTCTATGATTCTGTAAGTGCTGTGACCTACTGTACAAAGTCTTGAAGACACAACCCACCCCAAAGCAGTTTGCAATTAAAACAAGATGAGAGCCAAACCCGGGACTCAGGCAAGCCAGCGGGCATTCAACGTAATCATGATCACCCAGCCATGCTGTGCCTCAGTATAATTCAGATTTTTGATGCGTATCAAACAACCACAGGGAGTTTTATGGAGGTATTGAAGGAACATCTGCACTTTGTGAATGTGCAAGAGAAGTTCCTCCCGTAAGCATGAAGAAAAACGCAAGTGGAAATCTAATCGGCATGGGACGGAGATGGGCATCGTGTGCCATCCCCATCTGGGAGCCAGCCTTTCGGTAATCACAGTGAAACAACCAACTGGACAGGCCACCACCGGCCTCAGCACACCTGGTTAGCACAGCCAAGGTGTTTACAGGCGATACGACAGAGAAAGGGACGTCAGTGACTGGACGTCAGTAGAAGGACAAGACAGAGTGTGGGGTACCAGAGGGTCAGGAAAATGCAAACGAAATGCGACATTATGAAAAACATCTGCTGAGGGTGCTGTTTCATTTCAGGTTTATAAATTAATCAATAGCTTATTTTGCCTGAAATGGGAAGGTCCTGCTGTCATTTGTCTTTTTCTCTCCCTCCCCAGCCAGCACGGACAGATCGTTGCTACTCATCAAAAACAGTGGAGAAGACTGACCCAATACACCATGCCACCAGACCAGGTCTGAAGCTGACACAGAGCGGCAAGGCTAGGGGAGGAATTGAAGAGAGGTCTGAATGGAAGAGGAATCTTCTCAGGGAGAAAGGGAGCATCATCCTTTGAGTTATAGCACGGGGAAGTCGGGACAGGTAGCAGCGCAACACAAAGATAACCACTCCACCCCCTTCCCTATTTCACACACTGTTCTCATCTTGCCTCTAGTCTTCAGCACTAATTAACGCCGCGCTAGCTCTGCTCGTCCCAGAAGCCTGATGTTAGCAGAGGATATCAAATGAATTGCTGTTCTTCAAATGGAAAAGAGATGTTGTAGTGGCTTGAATTTTCATTGTGTGGGCATAAAGAAAATATGCTTACTTTCTTTTTTATATACCAGGAAACATATGAAAGCTGGATTATATTTGTCCCAGCCTGCCAGTATTTTAAATTTATAGATCCCAAATCCTTTGGGGAATGTCATAAATTTACATAAACTCTCAAGTGCTAATGCTTGCGTAGGGATCTTTAGATTAGCGGATCCATGTGCAAAAGCACATATGCACAGCCACCTCTTCGAGGTCTCGCACACATGGAAGCCAACGCACGCTAACGCTTCTCATCTCAGCATTACTCCGGCCAGCAGCAGACCAGAAGCTCCTTACTCCACACCACCACGGTTCCTCAGAGGACAACTCCTTTGAGATCTGCCAGCACTAACAGTACAAAGTTCTTCAGTTTACCAGCGACATCACCTCGGATGCAACAAGAGTGCTTTCCAGGCTGTATTATCTCTTAAGGTCCAAACATTTCTGAGCTGGCCTTTGATACTAAAATTTAGCCCTAAGAAACACCAGCCACTGCCCAGTCTGTCCTCGAACAACAGAGCAGTTTATCTCAACAGTGCATGCAAATTGATGAAAATTTCCCACTTTAAACTATTTTACATTTTCATTACAATTGTTTTGCTTTATTCAATGACTTCCCATGCAAGCCAAACTGGTTTATACGTGGAACTGGATTTTGTGTATCAGCAATACCCCCTGATACAGTTCTTCAACAGAAACATTTGAAAGGCGTGCCTATTCCTATCACATAAAGGCTTAAAATCGATATTTTTCCTGACACGTGAGCACCAAATGCCTGAGCACGCTGACGCGCTGCAGGACACGAGACTTGGCAAAGGTGATCCCTGCTGCGGGGAACCGTGGGAAGCCGTGAGGGCAGGCAGAGCATCTCCCCCACAGCACGGTGGGTTTGCAGGATCCCCCGTGTCCCCCCGCCTGCAACCCGCAGGGTCTGGCCTTGGAAGGGGGCTCGAACCTGGCCGCCCCTTCCCACCGCGTTATCAGAAGGTGGCACTGTGGGATCCACCATCGCCTCCAGCCTCAGCCCAGCCGCCACCAGCAGCAGCTGCCAGCACAACTGCAGCCTTAATAATGACAAATTACACATCCGCCGCTCAATTAGTCCTCATTCATGTTGCGAGCCCGTCCTCCGTCAGGTGGCTACAGTCAAAATCCCTAACACTGAATTAGCTCTTTTGTTTAAAAAAAAAAAATCTCTAGCGCAGTACTGTGGAGACAGGGACCCACGAGCTAGCGCCGACGCGCGTGTCCTGGGCAGAGTCACCGACATCGGGCTCTCTGCTTCTCTGGGCTGAGGTTTTTCAGAGCAAAGCAGATAAATTACAGGATGGCAACCTCAGCCCGTGCCCGACACGACCGCTTCAGCCTTCGGTCACGGCACAGCAAACACAAGAGGCAGGAACGTTGTCTGCGGTGTTAAACAGCAACTGATCCTGCAAACGCTGAGCACCGAGGCTCCAAAAGGTGAAAGGCTCAAAGCTGTGAAGAAGTTCAGTCACAGTGAAAGCACTGCAGCCTCTCAACGGCCTAGAGGCTCAGCTCAGAAAAGTCGTGACCACACGGCAGGGTGCAGACAGACACAGAATCACAGAATGGTCGGGGCTGGAAGGGACCTCTGTGGGTCATCCAGTCCAACCCCCCTGCCGAAGCAGGGTCTCCTACAGCAGGCTGCACAGGACCTTGTGTGTGCTCTGCCCACAGCCCAGCTCAGCCAGAGGCCAACCTGGGAAGCCTGGGACAGCACCAAAAGGTCCCTCACCACGGGGGGAAGATGCACAATTTTGGCCACAACCATCCAGCTACCCCAACCGCTCTCGGACGTGCAGGGAGCCGACGTAGCTGCCTGTCTGGCCAGATGCCTTTGCACGGGGTGAAGGGTGCAATGTCTTGTGCCACCAGAGTCAGGAACAACTTTTGAAAACGACGTGCATGTTCCTCAGTCAATTAAACCTTATAACTGCAAACAGAGCCGTGTCTAGGTATTCTTGAAAACCTGAGCCGTAGTATGAGCCCAGGGACCTCACCATCTGGCATACTCAGTTGCAAAATCGATGCTGAACGCACAGGAACACTAGCAGTTCTCCCTTCTATCACAGGACACCACGTCCAGGTGGTGAACTTCTGCCTCACGTCACCTCTGAAAGAACGAAATCCCTGAGGACCAGCTCGTACGTGCTCACTCACCCACTCGTATTTACCCCAGTGGAAACACCGGAGGAAGTATCTGCTACTCAGTGAGAGTAAGAGGCAAGCAATCTGGCTCAGAAAGGAAACATAACACCAGCTGATTCGGAGCTTTTTAGCATATGAATGTGTAAATTTGCTGTGACAGGTGGGATGTTTCAATGGCTTTCAATAGAAAGCCAACTGCTACTCAGTTATCATTAGAAATTTCTCACTGAAATGCCAATGACTGGTGCCCCATGCTGGGTAACGGAGCTCCGAATTAGTTTTTAAAAAGAGAGAGTGAGAGCAACTGAAAGCAGTATCCCTGCTGGGGGATTTCCTGATCGGAGCACAACCAGCAAAATATTTGTTCATGCAAATGTTTCCTGCCATGAGCAGCTTAACAACATCAATGTGTTTCACGGAGGAAAATAAACAACAAATAATGAAAAGCACATGAGGCAAATAGAAATATTTGGAATCATCCTAATTACAGAAATCTTCGCTTTATGGAAAGAGCCAGAGAGCCCAGCACTGACCTCAGTCTGTAGCAGAGCCAGGCCAGGGAGAGTCTCAGGAGGAGATTTCCAAGACCTCTTTGCCAGCTATTCAAGGATATTCGGCACGCAGCAAGTCCTCCAGCAGGGAAGACAAAAAAAAAAAACACCCTTGAGTGCAGCTACCGATGCCCTCGTGTAGACATAACTTCAGGGTTTCTCCGGTGGTGCAAGGTAGCTCGCACATGGAGCGGTCCTGTCACCAGTATAACCCTCTGCGGGTAATCTCGCTAGATGGGTCTCCTGGAAAACATCAGTAAGACAGGGGACAACATTTTAGGGAGTTGCTAAGGCTTTTTGGTGGCTCCTGTCCAACAGCCAGCACACAGGAAAAGAGCCTGTACAATTTCACTCTCCTGGAATAACAGAGAGAAAGGTTCCCATCTGTCTCCTCCAGCTCCCTACCCCTTCCAAGATGAGCAACAACAGATCACCACCTGCTTTTGCCCAGCCACAAGCAGAGACGAAACGGTCCGGCAGTCCTATCAGCAGCAGTTCAGCCCAGGATTTAAATCCTCAGTGGGTCACACACATAGCTCCCACAACATCGCTCCCCACCTCGGTCCCCTCACCATTACGGTCCCCTCACCATTACCGACTGCAATCAGCGTTTCAGTCGAGCTTCCATTTGTTTTTACTGAAATAAACACACGGGTGCTCAGAAACGACAATAACAAAATGTCCAGGAGACTTGAAACAACACAAGCTAGATGAGGGATTTTTTTCCTCCTTCACCGCGCAGAACCTATATTCCAGAGAGAGACGAATTTTTCTTCAAACTAGAAAAATGCTGTTTTCTGTGACCGACAGCCATGGCCACCGAACCAACTGTCCTGCTCTAAATACACCCAGTGCTACACTAAGTGAAACCAAACAAATGAATTCAAAAAGATTAACAACTCTCAAGCCAAAAGACGTGGAGCCTTTTATGTTTTTCTCTCCAGGATATCTGGGGCGTTTGTGTGAACACAAGTACACTGCACATGATTACAATTTATTGAATTAAACACAGAATAGTTTATGTTGTACAAAGTAGCACTTTCTTCCCTTATCTAATGCAGATGAAATCTTGAACTTCAATGCCCATCTGCAATACCGTGTTCCATTACAAAAACATTGAGCAAATTAAACGAAGTTCATCTGGCACGGTATTTTTTGTAGTTTGGTTTCTGAGGTTATGAGCAGGGCTTCGGGCAGCTGCTGCAATCAGTCTGCAGCTTCAGTGTTGGTTTCATGGTGGCTGATGACCTAACAGAAACAGCAAATGCTGAACATCAGGGGGAAGTGGCAGAATGCTGTTTAATCATCTTACATTTCCTCTTTTTTTTTTTCTTTTTGTCTAAAAAGGTTATTTTTCTAAAAAGGGATTAAAATCTTCAGCCATTTTGCTGCAAGAGGCTTTGGTTTCAAGCCACAAAAAGACACAGTGGGGGGATTCATTTTGCTTAACAATCAACTTGAAAAGTTCAACAAGACACGCTGCGTTTAGCTTTGAAGCTCAGCTGTTGGCTCCAGTCCGAATCTAAAGAGAGTTTTGAGGGGCACATTCGCACCTAGGCTTTCCCTGGAGAAGAGGATTTACGGCAGTGGACCTTCAGCCACAAACCCCCGTGCGCACCTCGGCCCATATACGAAACCACACCAAATGTCCCCAAGCTACCGACACGCACCGAAGCTGCGCTTGATGTTTCCACGGCTCCCGATGCGGCGGTTGCAGGCTAACGGCTCGGCACCTGACGGCACATTAGTTTGCAGGAGAGCACGCACCAGTGTGGACCGGGCTGAGGAGCTGAAAGGATCCAGCAGCCGGCTCAGAGGATGCTGCTGCGTGTTCGCCCCAGAGATGCGCTCATCTGAAACCTCTCCGGGCTTGGATACCGCCAGCGCTCACACCGACACGTCGGAGATTATATGTTCTATCTAGCAGTTTAGAGAGGCCCTGCAAGGTTTATTCTTCTCTTTGCTCGGTCCTGCTTACCCAAAGGCCTCCAAAATGTATCAGCTATCAAAAAACATGACTTCAAAGCTGAAGGAAACATCTGAAAGCCCAAATGGAGGCAGACAACGACGCCCAGCGCTCCAGGAAGCGTCACTTTACAATACGCGAGGTCTGTGGAGGTGATGACATTAACACTCACAGCAGAATTTCACTCCCAGCGCTGCTAAGAAGCAGCTGAGAAGCTCACAGCTTTGCTCCAAGGTGTCTCTTGAAGTCTCCTGTATTTCTTTGCACCTCCCTGACAACAGCTCTCTGTGGCTCTCCCATAACACTGCGTATTGTGAACTCGGAGTTATTAGCTATGTTAGCCAAGGCAGGGTGCAAAATAACCCCGAGCCTTCTTTCTTAGATCTCGGAAAACTATTTGACTCAGCTTTCTTTCCTTACCACGAGTATAAAAAAAAATAGGCACTGGAAGAGTTTACAAACCCTTTTCATGTGGAGAGGAGGAACATGAGTTCCCTTTAATCTTTCATAGCTTGTGTGTGTTAACGGCATGCTTGGAGAGTGCCAGCTGATTTGAATTTTGCAAGGGATATGCAGGGACCACCAAAGTGAAAGAAGGCCTGTCCTTGCGATGAGAGGGCGGCTGCAGGGGCAGAGGTGACCGTGGGGAATGTAGGTCTAGAAGGAGACATTGTGCTGGGACCATCACACGAGCAGGATGCTCTCTTCTGCAGACTGCAGTCCACATGCACAACTCGGGTCTACCCTAGGCCAGGGAAAGGCGGGCTTCCCTGTTCACCTCTGCTCATTCCACATCTCCAGCTTGCCAGGAAGGAGGAGAAAGGCTTTCTCGCTTTAGCATAGGTGTCTTTGCAGAGAGTATAGTCTTCCCTGCAATGATGGGGATCAACTTTAGCTTACGATGGGTGGCTTACTGTGAAGGCAAAATACGAACTATTTATGTAAAATAGAATACAGATTAATGATGGGAGAAAACCACAGGTGCAGAGAACAAGCAACAGATCATGTCCGAAGAGCACTAGGGCTGCTGCTATTACAGGGTGACTAGCTCTAGAGTTTAGTCACTGGTTTACCACCTCCCTGAGTTGAAGTACCCATATTACTGACACATTTTCTAAGTGCCTTCCAGAGTTTAATGCTATTCTAAATACCCTACAAGCCTCCTTGCAAGGACAGGTTTGAAATAAATACTTGCACGATGAGCAGTACTCAAAATATAGTGGGTTACATACTGTCGTGCCATAAAACACCTGCCTTGGGTGTGTTGTGGGGCATGATGCAAAGAGCCTTCTGCCTTCAACTACCTGAACAGAGGACTCCAGTCTTCCAGCTGTGACTTGCCACAGACCAGCTGACTGCGTTCAGGAGTTTTTTACTGAGCAGCATTGATGTGAATTTCATCACGTTATAGTTCTCCCCATTTGGGTTGAAAAACTGGCACTACTTCCAAGAAAAGTATTCAATAAGGCTAGGGAGACAAGCAATGTCTAATGTGAAATCTGCCAAGTAATGCGAGACGGAGATGGTGAGAAGTTTTCCAGCAGGACATTCTTCCAGGAGGAAATTTGGTTTCCTTGATTCCCAAATGTTTGCAGAAACGTGTCAGCTTCAGTGACACCGTGTTTTGAAAAAAAGCTGGAACAGGGCTTAGGTTGAGATTGAACACTCAGACTTCCTTCGAGGGGAACTTTGCTGTTTTGAAATGCATTTTTTCAATCCTTTCAATCTTATGTAACACAATATAAAACAGAAAAATCAATTTCAGACCAAAATTACATTAAACCGAAAAGTTTCTGTTATCTTAAAATAATTCTTCCCCCGAAAAGCTCATGCTGCAAGAATCCAAAACTGTGTTACGTCCTTGTTTTGGAATAGAAATGGATTTAAAATCGCAGTAAACTCCTGTGAAATGGACCCCTCCGTTCCAGCACAGCGTCGTGGCTTTCGGTTAAATTCACAACTGGAGCAAAATGCACAGTGGAGAACAGGCCAGCTGTTCTGCAATACTTGTAAAGCTATAGATTTATGGATATGATATCTATATGAGAATGCTGGACGGTTAATTATAGAAGATATTCTAAAACTACAGCTAACAGCAGCATTAGCCGAGAGGTCTGAAAGGCTCTTGAGACATTTCTGCCCCAGTTCTGCTCCTCATGCTCTGTTGGCTCTGACCTGGGGGAACTGGTGAGCACCAGCCGTGCTTGCAAACAAATGGCCGTGTCCTTGCAATTACCCAGTGACTCCCAGATTTCAAAGCCAGAAGGGATCATATAGACTCAACATGTGTCTAACACAGTACCAGCCTTCATTCTTTTAACACTTGCGTCCCATTATCCAGGTTGCCAAGTCTCGTGAATTTTTGGCAAGTGGTAGATCTTGGCCAGGGTGAGAGCTGCTCTCCCAATCACACGAGAACCTCCAGCTTCCTCAGAAATTTTAGCCAAGCTAAGGGAAACTTCAGCCAACCTTTCTGACAAGCTGTTTATCCTAGCGTCTGCTTCCCAGGATCGAAGCGATTGCAGCATTCCCAAAAGCAGGCAATGCGCTCTTCACTCCCATCAGTAACCCAATACCAGTCTGACAGGGAAGGACGGGGAACGGAGATGGAGAAAGATCAGCAGATAAATAGGATCAGATTTCAAGCACAGGGGTAGCTCCTCTGGGACTCCCTCTCCACCCCCAACTCCCCGTTTCCTTCTTCTCTCCATCCTGGACAGTTTGAAAGAACAGGAAAGGAACTGGGCCGCAGCTGCATATTGCTGTGCTGGCCTGGGGAGAGAGACTCGAGCCCAGCATGAGCAGAGCTGATGCTGCAGGGACGGGGTGGATGGTGAAGAAGTCTATAGTGGAAACAGCAATTTGCAGAACTCGCGGGAATGGAGAAAGCAGAGGGAACACAACTGATTTTAAGGAGGAGTCAAACAGGCCAATTTGGGGATAAAAAGTACCCACCTAAACAGACCAAATATTTCTTCTTGATAAATCTGAGAATCACTCACACTGAAAAGGGAAGGAACATGGCGAAGATTTTTTTTTAAGTTGTACATGAAACAGGGCTCAAAACTTTCTCTCTAAATTCACATAATTAAGGATGGAAGAGGGAAGCGTAAAATCTCTCCCATTTTCAGTCTAGTTAGGTTAAAACTACTGCATTCTGACACGGGTTCATCAAACAGCCTACATCAAAATCAGTTTGCACAGGAGGAATCAGAGATTGGGGCTGGACTAGATGACCTCTAGGGGTCCCTTCCAACCCAAAACTTTCTATGATTCTATGATTCTATGCCAGAGCAGCTGCTGGATATGAGCTGGGTTATCCACCCCTCTTCCATCTTTCTTTCTGAAATTAGACGGTCAAGCAGCCAGCAGAGATACCTCCTCACGCAGAAACATCACCCAGTCTGCAGCTCCTGTAGAGCTGAGCTCCTACCTGCAAAGCTGAGCCTGAGCAAAGCCCCAGGCTGGGAACAGGATCCACACAGAACTGCTTTAATGAACCAGTTCCTAATAGAAAGGCACCACATCTTCCCTGGATTCAGCCTCAGCTCCCACACTAAAGAAGAACCTGGGAGACTATGGGTTGGACAGCTGAATACAAACGGAAAGACCTTTTCCAAGGTGTTATTCTGCAGATAACCGGAAAACAACATATAGTTTCCTAATCTGAACTACCACTAGTAAAAGAGCTGGATCCTGCATGAAAAATCATGAGGGCAAGCTGTACAAAGCATCCAAGAACCTGAAGAGCCTTTAGATTCGGAGAGCGAGCAAAACTATAGGAAATAATAGCAGCAACTGAGCTGAAATGGCTATCACAGCTAATCACATCCGTTCTTCTTCCCTAATAATTTACAGCTGAATAGCAGGCTCTGTGGAAGTATTGGATAAGCAAGCATTTCGTGCGGTGCCCACTTTTAACAACTGCCTGGGAGTGATTATTTATGTGCAAGTGCCAAAGAATTTGACGTGACAGATTAGAAAGTAAAACCAAATTCTGCTCTCAAGGAAATCACGAGAAATGGGAAGGAACAGATTGGATTTCAGTGGAGCAACTGTGCATTTACATTTTTTCACAGATGCCCACCTTTGACATTTGGTCCATTTAGAAAAGCTCAACGTAAGAAAACAGGGTGGGAGAATCAACTGAAATCATAAATGATCAACAGATGAAGGAGTGGAAATGTCCATGTTCTGCTATCCAAGCTCTTTTGTGTTTGTTGGAAGAGTCTTCCCTCATCAAGCCCAACTTCAACTTATTTGGAGATCCTGATGTTCATCCAAGGCCTAATTTAGCTATCGAGAAATGAGATTCAAAGGAAATTAGCCCTTTTTAAGTGGTTTCTTTTTCTCCCAGTAGCTTTCATGGCATTTTCACTTCCTTCAGCTTTTCAGATTTCAAACTTCAACAAGCGTGAAATCTTTGCTCTGTTGGAGCCAATGGCAAAATTCCCACTTCTTTGGATCATCCCATAATTTCATGCTATATATTTTGCCCAAGCTTTACCGCAATCAAAGCTTCTTTGTTGCTCCGGTTAACAGTAAACTGTTTCCAGATTCTGGCATTCCTAATCTGCAGATAAAGAGCTACAAAACTGGAGTAATACTGGAAAGGAAGGTAGTGCTTGAGCAGAGGCAGTCTCCTTGACTGGAAGACTCGGAGAAGGAAAAGTGATCTAGGTGCAAGGGCAGAACATTTCCAGTCCCACCACAACAGCTCAGGTGCACACCACGCATGCTGCCGCGGGGGCAGCTGGCTCAGAAAGATCCCAGCAGAAAGGAATTGCCATCAGCTCGCTCTGTTGGTGCAGACACATAGGCACTGACACCCTCGATCACGATAAAAGCTGAAAGAGCTAAAAAATGGCATCAAAGATTAAAACAATAAATAAAATAACAGCTCACTGAAACACCCTTGGCTTGGTGACCCACCCAATAAAATGATGAAAAAAGCAAAAGGGCAGTGAGGAAAGCTGAGAAAGACAGCATTTTGCCCAGGCTGCAGGAGAGTGGCAAGGTGAGGATCTCTCACCAACAGTTCAGTGTCTCATACTGACTTGCCTTCACGTGGAGCTAAGAAATCTTCCAGCTGACAAGAGATGCAGGCCAGGCACCATAAGAAGCCCGTTAATTTGCTTATTCCCCAAAGGGCTTTAGGATCGCAGCTGAACACACAGGGTTTCTTCTCGGAGTCATGGGAGAGCCCGCTTGCCCTTTTCATTTGCTGAGGGGATGTCTAGTCTCTCCGCTTCCAGAGACAGAACCACAGAACCACAGCCCTGCCTGCTGTATCATTAAAATTAGCCCTTTGTTCTGAGACATTGAAAAGGTTAAAGACTCCAAGAAAGTATCAAAGCATTTATATAGAGCACATATCAACAGCGTTTTCTCACCTACAGATAACGTACTAGGTAAACCTCAAATTAATATCACTCTGTATGTACTGTCTGTGTTTGCTACATCATTAAGCCAAAAACTCAACCGTTCGCTAACACCACAACAAAGAAAAGAAAATGAGCTCTGCAGTATCCAGACCAGCTGCCTGTTAAAGATAAGTCTGCACCTCTTGTCCTGGCTCCATGCAAATACACTCCAGTGGGTTAGGAAGAACTCTTTAATGCAGGAAGATGTAGACTACCAACAGATATTGAGGGTGATAAACAGGATTTCTCCCTTCAGTTTCTGCCTTAATATTTGCAGAGCATTTTAGGAGGAACTGTAGCCCTAACCCCACTCCCGTTTTCCGGCGTGAACCCAGACCCTGCCCGCACACACACAGAACAGAGAAGCACTGATCGCACAGAAAACTCTAACATTGCTCTCTCCTTCTCGATTTTTAAGCATTTAGTTGTGCAGTTGGAATAAACTCTTAGTGGGGCTGTTTGGATGGGATTAACAATAGCAAGCACTCCGGTAGTCTAGAAAAAAATATATTTAATATTAGCGTTCCAGCTGATCTTTAAGCCAAGTCTACCTATGAAGACATCGGTAGACATCAGGTTTCTGTAACTCCTAATATAACACTGCAGTTTTCAACAGCTCTCAGTTCTAGAGATCAAAAATCCCCATTGTTTTCCCCTGGGTGATGCAGGACCTCACTGCAGTGATACAGTCAGTGCCTTCTTACTGCCATACACTACATACAGGGCAGAGTGGCCTCTCTGAGGTCCTTCTGTTTCCCTCCCCCTTAGACCCAATGCATTCAGAGAAAAAAGGGATTTCAGCAAGAGCATCATGAAGTGCACGCCAGACGGGCACAGCCCAGCCCCAACACTGCGTGGAGTGAGCAGCAGTCAGAACTAAGGAGCAGAGGACATCTAGGGCTGTAAGGCAGCAGGTTTTGTGGGGCAACTTCCTAGTGTTTAAGGAGTAAAATGCGCCAAGGGGTGGGAAGGTGAAGAGGGTAGATGGAAGGAGGAGTACGGCTCCAGTTCATTTAGGGACCCAAGAGAGACTGGTCTCCACTCCTGTACAGTCAGGGGAAAGTTGAGCATCTTCAGAAGGCAGGATCAGGGCAGGAGATCTGAATCACTGTCTAGAAAAAACTACCTCTGAGCTGGTTTTTGGGGCATCTAAATTAGACAGTGAGTATTACCCATGCACAAAACAGCAGATGCAGCCTTGAACTAGGGAAAACTGGAAAAAGCTGGTGATTGAGAGCCACAGCCTGATTCACAGTTTTCTCATGGGGTAGCAGAGTCCTTGTACAATGAGCTCGTAGCAAAGCAATGAGTAAGCCCTGTGAGAACATAACATCACCTGAATTATGTAGGCCATGTCTAGACACAAATGCTTACATTCCACATAATCAAATAATTCTCAGTAAGAAGTTGTCTAAACAACGGACACAGTTCTGGCACCTGAATTCAGAAAAATAATCACTGACTCCAGAAGTCATCTCTTCATTTCAGTCAGAATAAGGCGCAGTCCAACAGCACAAGGCTGGCAGGGTCCGGTCCAATATGGTTTCAATTACTTGTTTAAAGTCAAGCATATTCTCATGACCAAAGTACATTTTAATAAATATATTCCCTTAAATGCCCGGTAAGGCTCATGGTAATCTACTTAAGCATTATTTTCTGGAAGGTTTAAGATTCCTGTAAGCTGAATTACATGTGGAAAGTTACATTAACGTGTCTTCACATAAACTGAAAGTTTATTGTTTTATTATTATAGAAAAACCATAAAAAGATTTGTCTGAAGCTATTGGCTATTGTGCTACACATCTGGTGGAATGTTAGTTATTACAATAACTCCTTCAGCGCCCTCAAATGAAGCCCTAGGCTAAAAATGAAAATAAGTAATACGATAATACTGTAAAAAGATGTTATGGAATCATACGGAAATACCGAGCCAAATCCAGCTGTCAAGGGAAAAAAACCCTGGCTGAGTTTTAAAAATAGCATTAAGTTAGGCAGGAAAAAAGGTCAAAACCCTCATGACCAAGCCATCTCCTCAGCCAAGTCCGGGGTGCTGTCATAGCGCGCTGGCAAGACGAGCAGCGCTCGAGCCAGCTGCGGAAGGATCCTTGGCTAGTCTGAGGCTGACACTATTGTCTCTGTTCCCAAAGCTAATTAAAGGCTTCCCAGAAATATTGGTTAAGTTTAATTTTGTGCTGGTCTCAGATCAGGTCTGGGGACAGCAGGAGGAAGAAGATGACACAGTAAAGAGCCAGCAGGGATGGAAGGAGGTGAGGATGGGCAGGGGCAGCTGAGACGTGGGCAGCATCAGGAGGCTGAGTAGAGATGCTACGTGTGATGGGCTTTCAAACAGAAGAGCAGTGCTGAGGCTGCCCAGCAATATAGCCAAAAATTCAGACCAAATTCTGGGATGAGAGGTGGGTATTGAGGGTTTGAGGGAAGCAATCCCAAAATCTGGCTGACAGAGTGGTTTTCCTGGGGAAGATGAAAGGGGTAAGAAAGGTTGGGAGAGGCGAGTGAGATTTAGATGAAGCTTCTACTCCGAAGTAGACGGAGGGGCTTGGGATGTAGATAAAAGCAGGCACTGAGGAGGAACGGCTGGTTGTTGAAGTCTGGGAAGAAGACCATGAGGAGTCAGAGGCGTTTCAGGAAGGCTGGAGTGTGAGCACGGGGAGGCTGCGCCTATCCCGTTTGCTCGCTCTTTCCATCCTCCAGCCCATCCCTCCTCCTCATCCCCCCGACACAGCAACAGCTCTTCCTGCTGCCCGGGAACCACAGCCGTCCCAGGAAGGGCTGGGGAGCAGGACAGCAGAGGCACTGACATAGATTTAATTCTGCAACAGCTGATCCTCATCTCCTCAAGCAAAGGCGAAGTATGCAGTCTGTCATCCCTCCATCTGCTGCCTTAATCTCTTGTAACCTCTGTTGGAGGCAACATCCATTTTCTGGTGGAAAATGAAATGTAGACAGGACCATACCAGTTGCCTAAAAAAAGGTGGCATAACTGGAAGCAGTTTTGAGCGCTTTGACTTCTGCAAGTGAACCAGACTGGTTCCAGCAACCAATGTCTATATTTATATTTATTGCTCTCCCGATCCAGAGCATATTTACCATGAGAGCTAATGGAGCAATATTTCTTCTCCTATCAGCACTGGCTGCTGCAGAGTCTGGGTCCTGTGGCAGAGCAGCGTCGTGCTGCTGCACAGCTTTTTCTCGCCCTCATCTGAAGCAACAATGTTGTTACAGCCAAGCCCAAGCCTGCCTCCTCTGAGAAACTGGTCAGTGTGCAATAGATTTGGGGTTAGGACAGGGAATGAACCAAAAATACTTCACAGAGACAAAATTCTTTGCTTTACCTAAATCTTGAAGCTCTTTTGTATCACTTACCTGAACATCCATCTTCTCCAGATGTTTCATTTTTCATACCAGTGGCACACTGCATCTGTATCTAATAATGTTACTGATAATTGTTGTTATGAAAGAGACAGGGGTTCTTCTGGATCAAGCACAGTAATATTGTTGGCTTGTCAAAATGCCACATACTAATTTAATTAATAATGCTATTAGGTAGAGGAAAGAAAATTTATAATCTTATTCTGGAAACTTGAATGAAGAATTAATCAGTTAAAAAGCACACTTTGGAAATGTGCTGTGTCTAGTCTAGACTTATCTCTCAAAAAAAATCAGGAAAAGTGGTTAGGGATAAATAAGCTAACCAGAAACATCTGCCTTTAATATTCCATTTTGACGTCAGTGCATCTTTATTGGCCTCCCAAAATAGTCTAAGGTTTTGTGAAACAAGCAGCAAACACAACATACTGTTGTCCAGTTTTTAAAAGATTTTTCCATTGATGATAAAACTAGAAAACCTCACTGGAAGTAGAAATTATCACTATTTCATTTTTAAAAACGTGCTTTTACTGCACTCATAGCAAAACTCAGGCCAATGCATGACCTCAAGGGTTATCCTGTTTCACATAATCTGAACGTTGCTTGCAACTTCCATGAAACCTCCTCGCAGCCTTTACAGGGTAAATATTGTTCCTGCTCTGGCTGTTCAGCTGCATCCAGCAGAGCACCGGCAGCCTCCAGCCCCTCTACCGACAGGCGACTCTCCAGCTCACCTACAAGCCAGCATCCCTCCGTAACTGGAGATACGGCCTCGTAAAGTGCTGGTTTTTGAGAAGCAAGAAGCAAAAGCCAGCAATGCTGCTGCTGTGCAATTCATACGAAGCAAGCACGTGAGGCAGTCCTGCAGCCTTGGCAGCAATTTTGCTCCACCGACTTCGTCTGTAGAACAAATTGCACAGGGTAAAACCCGGTCCAAAGCCTTCCTACCACTCGAGTCCAGCAAAGCTTCACACCAACTGAAGAAGACTCCTGCATCATACAGCTGGGGCTCCAAGTTGGCTCCAGAACAGGCTGGCACAAACTGCCAGTACGTACTGGAGACAGAAAAGCCGCAAGCAGGCCAGAGACTCTGTGGTTAGGCAGCTCCAGCCAGCCCAGCTCCCTCCGCAAGCCGCATACCGCTCCTGTGACTCACGGGCTGGAGCTGGGGCAGGAGAGGAGGGCTACACCGTTAGTATTTCCTTCAGGCTTTCTCTAACACCTCTGCGAAAGAGCGTTTGCACATCAGTTAGGTAGGATCAATTGCACACAGCAGTAAGATTTGCCCTCTTTCAGGGAAACATAAAGCTTCTAACACCTCAGACAGACAGAAAGAAGCCACTCTGATTCTGCTTTTCAATTCTGTATAAACATTTCATTTTAAAAACCTCTTCAGATCATTTTGAGCACATTTTTAATAGATTCAGAAAAATTCCGCCTCCTCTACACACAGAGCAGCGAGCAGAACACATCTTTGCAAGCCACAACCCAAAGTTTAACGACATTCCAAGCCTGATGCACATCTAGGAGTGATGATGTGGCAACAACAGCCCTGCAACAACTGGGAGTGATGGGAAGAACCGTAACTGCTCTCTAAACAAAACCCATTTGATCCTTTTCCCCTCGGACAGAAGCGTGATGTTGTTGTTCTCCCTGGGAATTGCAAAATCACTTTCTAAAAGTCAAGTTTTCTGTAAACACAGAAATGATGCAAAAGAAACCTTGCTTGGATTTTCATAACTCTTTCACTCCGCAAATACTAATCACTGTAGTAAGTCGGTCAAGCCTTCTTTTAATGAGACTATGACAACCTGAATCTTTTGTGATAAATATTCATCATCGTTCAATTCCATAAATGTGAACAATAAAGAAGCAGGTTAAGACCACGGAATTTGAAGGAACCCTTCCCAGCAGTCAGCACAGGTTGCTCATAGCAGCCATAGCTGCGGCTCGGTCTGCTGGAACAAAGAGGCCTCCGCAACCAACAGATACTTGCATTGAGCTGACAATCAGTTTTGAACTCATACGCATGGCCACACTGTGAAGTGGCCCTCATAGCAACATTTAAACAGACACTTCTACATCCCCCGACAGTTTCTCTCTTCTTTTACCCATACGCCAGCCTTCTATGTCATATCTCTTTACTACCATACTTACTTCTTTGCTTTTTCAGTCACTCACTCCGTTGAGCCTTCAGGGATCAGAGCTACGCCTTCACCATGGACTTCTAATTTGGATGCTCAGCTTGAGAGATGCCAGCTTGAGCGATGCCTGCCACCTGCATCTCCCATGGCTTCAACGCACACTGTGCCTCAGTTTCTTCTTCTTAAGAGCTGGAAGCAAATATTCAACACCAAAAACTGTGGGTTTCATTTTCAAAGACAAAAGGCAAACAAACTCCCTCAAGTTCTTTTCTCCCTCACATTAGAGTTTCTCAACCCTTTCTTAGGGCTTGTGATGCGTGCAGAGCATGGGTCCAGCGGGATCCCAGCAGACCTCCCAGAACAGAGCTCCCCTCAAAATCGAATTTTATGTCCCTGTTTACAGCTGTTGTTCTAACACAGCTTGGATGTCAGACACACATATTTAGAATCACTTCTGGCCCAGAAAAGAAGGCTGTACTAGAGCCCCAAGAGGTTTTCTGACAAGTCTTCGACATTTCCATTGTGTCTGCGTTTGTCTGGAAGCAAAGCTCCCTCCTCGACCCACTCAGCATCTTCGTGATGTGTCGGTCTCAGGAAGACAATGGTGGGGCTCGGGGGCTTTGTTTGCCAGGTGGTTCCCACACTGAGAACCAAGCTGTAATGTCAGAGGGAGCAGCAGGGCAGGGCAGAGAGGAAGGGAAGATGCGCACTAACCCTGGCCAGGAGGACGCACGGAGGTACCGGCATGCTGCCCTGAGCCCCCCACAGCCCCCAGTCTGTGTGCTCCGGCTGAGGAATGGATAAAAGAGAAAAATACCAGCTATGGCAAAGGGCCTGGGATTTCTGCCCAGACGACCTTGTGTACGGATGAAGATAAAATCTGTAACCAGCTGTGCCGGCCCTGAACTGACCATCCTCAGCAAACACAGTGAGCACAAACTACAGAACCAGTTGCTCCGACACTTGTAAGATCCTTTGTCCCAGACCACGGGGTTGCCCACGCTCCCCGAGAAGCCTGGAGCCTCTCCCTAACTTCTCCCCAGCCCTCCCCTTTGCTTTCTGAGCAGTGCCAGCCCTGGCCATCCACGAAGTCCTTGGGCAACAAATTACATAAATGACCTTTCTTTCTTGCAATCTAATTTATCTGTTATTTACTGCACCTTATCTAGCGCCTTCTCTGTGAAAACCACACCATAAATATAGCCTAGATCTGCCAGCAAGCCTCCTGCTACTTTAATAACCCATCAGTACCTATTATATATAGCGTAGCACATAATGAAATCCAATAGCACATTAAAATAATTGACAAACATGCACACCTTTATCTTTCACCTTCTTCTACTGGAAACCTTCCCATTTTACACATCTTCCACTTCCTGAGACCAATGCTTCCTTTCCCCTAACTGCAATTTTATTGCTTTGTCCAGAAAGAAAAAATATTCCCTTAACAAATCAGTTACGTGTTTGTTCAAAGCCTACAAGGCCTATGAATCTCCTCTATCTCACTTAGTCTTTATCTCCCCCAGTCTTTCCTAATGAAAAACATAATAATCATTGCCTTTCAGATGACCTAGTATGTGAAGTCAGGAACACATTACTTATTTTATGAACCTGAAGATGAAAGGGCCACCATAGCTTAGGTTACATTCTCCAGTTGGGAGTGCATACCCTTCTCCAATTAATTAGGAGTTAGTTCCATATTTCAACTCCTCCTATGGATGAAAAACATTTGTAATAATTCCACATACAAACAGTTGAGTCGGACAATATAAATCCTCTGCTTTGGAGTTTCTTCCTTCCTGTGGAATACTCCAAATCTTTTCAATCATCCAGACATTACCTGGGTTATAGTCGTCTTCATTTTTTAAAAATTCTTTCCAAGGAAATTATGATCCTTCTGAACTGACCATCTATTTAAGTTTTGATAATTGCTGAGTGTCCTGTGCAAGAGTTCAAATAGCTCAGCTCTGACCAAAGTCAAGGGGAGCAACAGCACAAATTCGGGCACTGGTGTGCAGATTGCACCACGAAGAACAGAATTTATCCCCCAAAGTTTCTTTAGATTTTTCATATAAGCAGAGGCTGTAAGACAGCGATAGTGTATGATTAAAGAAACTTTAAAATGTATATGAAAAAGCAGAACAATAAGTGTCCAAGAACAATTTCTGAGAATTAAGATGATTCCCCGAAGTGCTGCGCAAAGGTCTGTGATGATCAAAGGCCAAATGGCTAAGGTGGTGAGATGAGTAATTTTAGCTACACTGATGTGCCCTTTTATCCTTGAAAGAAGAGCATCTGCAATAACCAGCACTGTGGGACAGGTATACAGGAAGACACATTCAGAGTACAACTGTTACTGATGATAAATAATTTTACAGACACTGGGTTTAATTAGTTGATTCTGTAATTGGTCAAAATTTCACTAATACAAAGAAGCTTCTCTTGTTTAAAACAGTAAAGATGATCAGCTACTCTATTTATCAAATTGTCTTTAAATCATAAGGGCATATATATATATTTTCCTACAGACACTGTAATGAAACAGGAGTTGGCATACTGTTTTTTCCTCTGCAGGCCTTTACACTCATTTCAAAAGAAGCTGGATATGATTTTGTCTTCCTTTTAAACATGTCTGAAAAACACAAAACCATTTACTTGGTGTAACTGCCCGTAGCTATAGAAGAATCATAGAATCATTAAGGTTGGAAAAGACCTCTAAGATCATCAAGTCCAACCATCAAACCAACACCACCGTGCCTGCTAGACCACGTCCTGAAGTGCCTCATCTACACGTTTTCTGAAGACCTCCAGGGATGGTGACTCCACCACTGCCCTGGGCACCCTGTTCCAATGCCTGACCACTCTTTCAGTAAAGAAATTTTTCCTCATATTCAGTCTAAACCTTCCCTGGTTTAGGACATTTTCAGATGTACAGACCTATTACCAGATCCAAAGGTGATGTGATACCAGGTTCTTGGGTTCACAGACGTCGTTACAGTTGGGCAGAACCAGATCTGAAAGCTCATAGGGGCAAGTCGCTGGGAAAAAGCAGAGGAGAAGAAAGGAGGGAGAGAAGAAATTTGTAATTGTAAATCTCAGCAGTTTGTGCTTTTTTACAGGTTGCATTCCCTGTGTGGATTTGCTGCGTCTCCTTCATGCAAGTATTTCTGCAGCCTGTAAACACAGACCAGGAAATTTATAAATTAAGTTCTTGGAGTTCTAACTTGCAGCTAGGCTCTGCCTGCCTCTTCGTCCTATGAAGCCGAGCTTAGCTCCTGGCATTTTCCTGGTCTGACAGTGACAAAATTGAATCTAGAGATCTCAGTTATAGCTCTAATCTTGATGGATTTTCTGTCGTCTAGCCTCAGTCGTGGAAGCGCTGTGATTGTCTCAGAACTCTATCATTTTTAGGAAAGCACACTCCTAGACCTCCTGGTAGTGGGAAAAAGCTTGAAAACACTAAAAAAAAAAAAAAAAAGACGGAAAATAAGTAGGTAAACAGAAGCATAAGGGCTTTAGGACTTCATTATGTATTACTATAGCAGTAGTAATATCTTCCTCTGTCTTCATAGTCCTCTACACACCACAATTACGCCACTATCTAAAACCTTATCCTACCACCTGTGTACCCAAGGATCCAGCAGAAGCAGGAAGGTGCAGGGTGCTGCACAAGCACAGAACAGGCATTATATGAGACAGAAGGAATTGCCAGTCTAGGAACTCTTTTCTTCTACCCTTTGTTTACTTTTTTTTTAGATTAGGATTTTTTTAATTATGCACTGCTTTTCTTATATGATTGTAGGTACCTAAGGCCTTCGCTCAGGATGCCTAGAAGTTCTTCTAACAAAAACCTACAATACATATTAAAATTACTGGAGAAAATACTGAGGCAAATGTTTCCACTTCACAAGCACTGGGAATACTTGGTGAAAGACGCTTATTCTGCATGAGTGGCCAAGCACATACTGCTGATGCAATGCTGCTGAGAACCTCTGCACTGGTGTGGATTTTGTGTTAGCAGTAAAAGACACCACAGTATGGAATAACAGAAGCTGAGACTTTGTAACTGTTTTCTACTGTGGTTAAACAACGTCAATTTTATACTGTCATTTAGTCTCAAAGCGAGAGGAAGCAGCAGTAAGAACTCCAGACCAAAACATTTTCAGCTAGGCAGGACACTCACAGTTAGAATTTTGGTACATGCTATTCCAGGAATAAATAAGCTTTTTTTTAGTAGTGTTAAATCTTTAATTATAACATCTAGGAATTTACAACCATGACGCTTAAAAGCTGAGCTTTGAAAATTTAGAGAAACTGAATCTTCTAAAACGCTGTCTGGCACCACAGGTAACCCTTTCATTCTTTCTGTTTTTTAGTTTTTCTTGAACTAGGTAGTACCTTCCGTCATTAAACTAAGGAATTTCTCACTGAATCATCTAAAGCATAACATTGATGAGACACAGTTAACCTGTACTCTTGTCTGCTGCAGAGCAGAGGAATAAAAGCTTTCTGGTATGTAAGTTCAAAGAAATGGACCTTTTACCAGATTTGAACAGTTGTCTTGGGAATGCAGATTTATGAAAATTGATCCCCTGTCTTTGTCTGCTGGAACAATGTGCCTTTCTTCCCCACGTTTGCCCCCTGTCTATTCTACTGAGTCAGACTTCTTCAGAAAACTTTTTTTAATTAATAGAGGATACCCTTGCAGCCACAAGGTTATAAGATGTCTCTGACAAGCCCCTCTTTGGATACAGTCAAAGAGGAAGACATTCAGACTTCACATTCAATTTAAAGTAGAGGTCAGAGTTCAAAAGTGTCGTTTGCCCTTGTCATGTTCTATTTGGAATTCAAATAGTCAGAAAAACAAAAGGCAAAATGACACATCCTCATCACTGGTATTCACCAGCCTGCTCCAAAACAGGCGTCAGGGTAAAAGAAAGGACATTCCTAAAGGTATTTATTGAGATACACTATATATAATCTCTGCATTCCAAAATACACAAAATAATCGGACTAAAAGAGCGTAGGTATATACAGCTACTGACTGTGACAGACTTCAAAACGACTCTCGCTGGGGAGAAACTTACATCAGCTTATTCATATTCTTCCTTAAACTACCTTTATAGAAACCAAATAACTTCAAATCGAAATTTTTGGAAGATAAATTTTTAAATGCCATTACAGTAACTGTTGCTGTATATGAAATTTTCTTGCTATTGCCACTTAGTCTGTTTGATTATTCTCTGGGAGGAAATAATAAATAGTTCACTGATTTCTGCCATTTTCCTGAAATAAAATCGTGAAAATGAGAAAAGGAGGAGATTATATACATTGCCAAAACGTGAAATGTTTTAGGATCATAGATTTTTTCCAAATATTTGATCATACAAGTTTTGCTTAAAATAATAGCGCTTTTGGGAAGCACTCCAAAACCAGTTTCCTCCTTACAATGTACTGGCTGCATCCCACCTTTGTCTCTGAATAAAGTCAGGAAAAAAAAAATGAGTTACAGAATGCAGCAGCAGCAGCTACAGAAGCCAAAAAAGCAGCTGAGATAATACAAAATAGACAAACTTCACTCCTTTTTAAGTATTCTTACCATATGGAAGCTTCTATTTACACAAGTGCAAGACTCCTTTGACGATAAATATTTTTCTGTAAAAATATAAGGACTACATAGAATCTGTAAGGACTTCTCATTCATTCATTTATTGTTCTTCACATAGTCACGGACCTTCAGATCTATTTCTGATTATACTCTTACACAGAGCTCCTGCAGGTAAAATTTATTTTTTTTTCTACCCATGCCAGCTTCTGCTAAGCATTTTCCTAAATTCTGCAATTCTAGTCATAGAAGCTCCTTGTAACCTCTCCTGTCTCCCAGTTTGAAGTCTAAAGCCTAAAGCATGCTCCAGCCTGTGTTTTTGTTCATTCCCACATCTGCCTCCAGCCCACCCACCGCACCCACCACCTCGCCACCTGAGTGCCTTGCGAAGCACGGACCGCGTACCTGCCGAGCCCGCGCAGCCGCCAGTTCCGTCTCCTCTCTGTACACAGCACGCCCCGATATTATTGTTGGTTGAAGACCTGACTGATTAAGTTCGTTTGAGCAAGACTACGCAACCATAAGGGCTGTCTGTGTAAATAATGAGAGGGATGATATGGAGAGGTAACACTTTTCACTAAGCTGGTATCTTGGAAACAGATAAACGAGGAGGAAGGCAAAGCCAGGTTATCTGTCTCTATTTCTTCTGCCTCGGTTGTGTCTATGCTAGAATTTGGAAATGAGCTTGGGGTTGGACTGGATGACCCACAGAGGTCCCTTCCAACCCCTAACATTCTGTGATTGAAGGATATGTAGACCCAACCTAGTTAATCCGAGTGGTCACCTAGCAGACAAGTGGCAAAGCTGGGAATATTACCCAAGTCCTGGGTGCCAGACTTTTTTAGTTTCACTAGTCCCTACTCTAAGCAGAGTATTTACCTGGTCGGGACATTCTGGGCAGCAAGAGATTCTTTTCACTATGGATTACTGCACAACATACAGGCTGTGGACGGCCATGGCTATGCACCAAGTATCCTTCAACGCAAAAAGAACCAGAAAAAGGGTCATACTTTTTCTCCATTTATCTTCATTAGATGTTTAATTATAACCGGCCTTCGGGGGGGGACCTCGGTTTGCTTCCCCAGTAGGATGGCTCCACTCCACCAGCAGGTTTGACTGCAGACGAGTATAGGCAAACATAAGCGCCGACAGACAGCTAGCCCATGTAGTACGAAGACATGAGAGAGTGGACTTTCATGTGTTTCAGCGCTCTGAGCCTGCCCACATGTCTGTACAGAAATTCTCACCATCCTACCTTTGACACGGCTGCGACCCATAGAAATTATATTAACTGTCCTAGGTACTTTATCTCTGAAATCATATCTTTACTATCTATAAAGAGATACCCTAAGGGATGAATTAAACAAAAGACATGCTAGTAATCTTGTTAGATTATCGTAAATATTCTTCACACCTAATCATCTTCCTATCCTTCCTAGATTAACTTAAAAGAACTTTAAAATACGAATATTATTTTCAATACACAACACTTTCCTGGACTGTTTCGTGTTTCAGTGCTTAGAAAATGACAAAATATAAAAAGTTTTGGCTCTGCAAGACTATTGGTGATCTCTGCCTGATAACATGCTCCAGTTCTTTAACTGCATTTAATTTTGGACATTTATAGGCCCTGTCATCTTCATTTCCCAGCGCAGTATTGCTGAGCTGCTCCTCAAGAAAACCAAACCACTATAACGTATACAGTGTGATATGCTGCTGGCTGACACTGAAGAAAAATTCTAATGACAAAAAGTCAGCCTCCCTCTAGACCAATCTGTGAGACAACTCATGATTTATTGGACAAATACAAGATTTTTAATATCTAGAACCCTGAAAAGTGCCTGCTGCTTCTCTGTTGTAATCGGATTCCAGGCAGTGACTCTGCTCTGAGGCGTGGTGTACCGCTCGTGTCAGGAAGACGGATGAAAACCTGAAGTTCATCACAACTGTGAGACAGGACTGGAGAAAAATGTCACTTTCCTGACATAATTCCTGACATCAAAGAATCAATAAGCAGCACTTATGTTTTAAGTTCAGAGAGATAAAAGTAGACAGACAGCATTTTAATGTTTGTTTCCCTTCTTATAGCATATTTAACGCAGGGCTGATTGTTGGTTTTTTTCATGCCAGACAAAGCAAGTTGGAAATACTTTCTCACAGCATAAGCTAATGTTCTCAATCTGTTTTTCCTTTCTAGGGACTGCGTAGACAAATTCCACAGCAACATCTGATGATAAGATCAGACAGTAGTAACGGAGACATGTTTAAATCATATTTACAACATGTCCCCTCCGGGCCAACCGAAGAGCAATCTTTCTTAGAACAATACATATTGGCAATTTTTTTGCTCCGTTTAGAGACAATTTTAGCTCTTCAGTGTCACAGAAATACGCAGGGCTTTACTCAGATAAAACTGCTATCAAGGCACTGGGAGCTCTGCCAGGAAAAGAGCAACGTCTCTGAAGAGGAGTTCAGCTCAAAACAGGCTTCGGGATTTACTCTACTGGGCATAAACCGGTGCATTTTATCCAAGTTTAAAAGACAACGAAAACATGGTTTTGACAGGAAAAAAGAAAAGTCATTAGTTTCTGAGTCTAAATTTACTTTAGACCCACCAAAATGTACATCCATTTACACGTCAAACAAAGCATCATTGGGGTCTGGCAGCCCTGCAGAGAACCAGGATCCCCAGCCGCCCCCCCCAGGGCCCTTCCTCCCTCTCCTGCCCCGGGTGGGGAAGCTGACAGGTTTGTCCCAACAGACCCTGCTTCGTCCGGGGCAACGGACAACTGCCCAAACCTCTACCCTTTCCTTAAAACAAGGTTTGGTTGATAGCAGGAGGAATCTACACAGGCTTGCTGACCCTTGACCAACAAAATGAAGTCCTTCTGGACAACAAACTCCAAGCTCTTTGCTGCAAGACAGAGCAGAATCCAAGATATCAGCAGAATTACAAGTCAGCAGCTGGATATGGGTCTAGACAGTGAGACCATCTGCCGCTGCGTTAGATAGGTTCCATGTAACCACGTTATAAATGCTCCTGCTTTCTGGTACGCACTGCACGACCAAAGTTAGGAAGATCTTCTGCCCTGGAAATATCGCTATATCACTGCCAACTGGTGGGCTTCCTTTCCTGCAAAGCAAGTGACACTTTGCACTGCCAGAGGAAGGATATCGGACAAGGCGGTCCATAAAGCAAAGAAAGAAATCGGTGCAGCAGAATGTTCGAAAGGAAGGAGGGAGAAACCTCTGCTACGGAAATAATGAGCAGAATTGGTATCCTGGTCTTGAAGCGTTTCATGTTGCAAATGCACACGCTCCGTGCACCGCGCTGGAGAAGGTTCTTCACTGCCCCTGTTAAACCGTTCCTAAACCTCCCTCCAAGACGGAGCTGCTGCCCAGCTCCGCCCAGCACCCACCGGACACCGGGATCTCTGCACCCCACCACCACAGCGACTCCTCAAACGCGCCACAGCTTGAGGGGATCTTGGCAGATGGAAGCGATGTAAATATGAGATTATGTTATCTAGCATTGTTACTATAATTTTACGGTCCTGTCTGCATACAGCGTCTTAAAACTTTGTAAGCTCTTCTCTTGTTTGGCTTTCACTGCCTTTAAGCATCTTGGTAAATTTATAATCCCTTTTCTTTAGCTTCTTTTTCTGTCTCTTTACTTGAAGACCTGGCATGTAATGAATCAAAGGAGGGATATTTATACCCATACTGTGAGAATGTTTACAATGTACAGAAAATTCTGTCTGTGGTTTGGTCTTTGTATATTTTCAGAATAAATGACAGTTTTCCAAACGCACTATATTACTGTTGAGTCCACAGAGTCTGTATTTATGTAACTAAAATGCTTTTATTTAGACCTTTGCAACATGCCAAAATTAAAAATATTTTAATGAATGAATCAAAGCAGTACAGTAAAGAAATCTGTAACGTATTACCATTTCAAAATAAAGATTACTGTGAAAAGCCTCTCAGATACACAGAATCTGTTTGTTTTACAAAAAGCAATTTTGTTTTTTTTATGCCCATTGTCTTAATAACAGAACTTTGATCTTGAAAATATTTTAGCCTGAAACATGAATATGGTAATAGCCAAAGTTTCCATTTAGCTGCTGCTTTATGTTCCAAGAATATTGAGTTCCACTACACGTAGTATTTAATAATTTACATATGGGCTCCAGGCGACCTCCCTGAGGTCATGATGCAGACACTGTCTAAGTTTTCCAAAATTTTACTCAGGTATGTGGATTTTCAAACTCAAGAATATCAATAGCATCACTAAGGGCCTGACTCCGTATTCCCAACGCCATGATCTAGTTTGGAGAACCTGAGTGTTGCGGGAGAGCGTTCCAATCAATCACACAGACATTAAGCACTCCAGGACTTCCCCACATATTATTTGCAGAGTTCCTTAACAGAGCTAAGAAGTCATTACGTTACTCGAGCATCTGGTATTAAATCCAGTCCCCTATAAAGTTTTAGAAACAAAGGAAGCAGCTACTAATACTCCATTTCCTTAATTCCCTTCAAAGGAATTTCCCTTTCTGAAATACTTCAGAAATCGGAGCTAAAAATCTGTCTTACTCTAACGCGTTTGCCTCCTTAGGCTTACTTACAAGTGCAAGTACCCATGAATGAATGAGGCCGCCTCCCACCTTCCCGCTCACAAATGTCGCTGGGGAGAAAAAACAGAGGATTTAGTAAATTTGCCTGGCCCTTCCAGCTGTCACGCAGCCCTGCCTGACCACGTGGGGATCAGCTCGCCCATGCACCTGTAACGAGCGCAGTGCCGCTGGGGCTGCCGGGCTGCGATGGATGCCCGGGCAAGCGGACACCGATGGATTTATCGAGCCTGTGCAAATCGTCTCTGTAGCACACTGTATATCATAAGCCTAACATTTACAGAAGCACCAGTTCTGGTATATGTTCGCTACCAAAATGATCCAGAGATGTTTCTGGGCTTCTGCATCCGCTCCTGGGGTGCGAGCTAGTCAGGTCAGGGAGACGGTGGATCGGGTTTTGAGAAGAGATTCATCACCGAGAAGTTAAAGACACGCTGCTGGCACCACTAAGGGTATTCTGAGCATCCTGGTGGCACCCAAATTTGCTTTAAAAGCAGTTGTATAAACACAGCTACAGAATCACAGAATCACAGAATAGTAGGGGTTGGAAGGGACCTCTGTGGGTCATCTAGTCCAACCCTCCTGCTGAAGCAGGGTCACCTACACCAGGACCAGATAGCATCTGCCTTAGAGGCAGACCAATGTCGGGTAGAACGGTACTCTGGGCTGATATTTATTCTTCATTAAGCAACGTTTCTGATAAGCTGAAGCCTTCATCCCATCCCAAATCAAGTTACGCATGCGTTCTTTGAGCTTGCACACATTTCCAAGATCCTTGAAGTGAATGAATAAATCTTACAAATGGTTATATGCCTCTAATGACACCTCTTGAAGGGAAGCTGAACATAATAAATTCTAGTTAATCTTGATGGATGGGTTGGAAGCAAGGTGCGCAAGAGATAGCTAGCGAAAGCACTAGTATTAGACATTTCCATTATCATTAAACACGCCACCCTGCCCTGGAAAGCTGATTAATATCAACACCTCAGAAAAAATACTGGAACATCTCCAGCATCGGATGTGACCTTGCAGTACTGCGGGTCCAGGGCAACTGCAGAAGGCAGCGAGTCCTCTGAGCACGTTCGTTAATCTTTGGTTACGATATGAGCACCGTTAACATTTTAGAGGGCTCCAAAATTACAAAGCTACTTTCTTCACTCCCCGTCAGTAAAGAGGACATACACTTGGATTTAACACGTGGCTGAAAACAGTGGTGTAGCTACGTCCCAATCGGAAGGGCAGTTTGCCGCTGTGGATCAAGAGATCCGGACGCGCAGCATACTTGGGCCACTCTGCCCACACCCAGGGCAGAACCAGCCCATCCACCCTCTGAATTCAGCAACACAGAGACAACAAGGATTCAGTAACAAGGAGATTCTGCACTCGGAGCAACGTTGGCCTAGCATGGCCCAAAGTAAAGAATGCGATTATAATCCAGTTCCTGATACTGGAGAAGTCTGAATCACGTCCTTTTCGATGTCATGCCCAAGTGAGCTTGACCATACTGGCAACAAAGGAAAATTCATACTGCTACTGAATAGAAATAGCCTTCTGCAGAGCACAGGACATTTTCATCCATTAAATATCTGGAATATTTCAGCGCAGCTACTTTTACATTTAAAATACCGTGGTCTGGGGCACACGTCGCCATGTGCTGTCCCCGCGTGCCGAAGCACGGCTGCGGCATCCCCCTCCTCCTCCCCACCCGGAGAGCCGGGCCACCGCTGCTTCTCCTGCTCGTGGCCAAAGCCCTCGGTGGCTCCCGCAGAGCCGGGGCAGTGAGGAGCTGGGACAAAGCCACCTCCACCACGGAGCTGGCCTGGGCGCAGGTATACGGGCTGGGAGCGGGGGCTCGGCCGTGGCAGCGCTCCCCGCTCAGCGAGGAAAACCATCTGGATTCCACAGTTCACAACTGGGGCAGGCATTCCAGGGCAGCCAGGCTCCCACTGGTTTTCACTTTGTTTTCTTTAAAACAGACCGAGTTGCTGTCAGCTTTCCTGCGACTTTCTCCCGCTTTAATTTACGTCCTATGCACGCCCCGCAAACATTTTCCACTGGAATAAGCCAGGGAATGAGTTTCTCCCCTGCAGCACTTGGGGAAAACTGATGAAGTTATGCAAAGAGGTTTGGATTATTTCTAGTCTGAACTTTTTATTTTCTGATTTAAAAAAAAAAATAAAAAAATTCAGATTATATTAGGGCTAAACCTATTGTTACCAAGCAACAAAGAAGGATAAAATTGGAATGTTTTTGAAATGACTGCTACATTTTTCAGATCTCAGTTCAGCTTACGGTATTAGAGGAAATTAGCAGAACATAAATAATCATCAGCCTATTAGTATATTAAATACCAGGATGCAAACCATCCTGACTATATACCACACATCTGTGCCCACATACATTTGATTTTCTGATGTGAGGAAAGATCTCTAAGAATTTAGCAAGTTACTACTGCGGATGAATTCCATTCAGTGTCTTACTATTTTTAAAAGGAATGTCCTCCAATATCCTCGTAATTCTAGCTTTTGTCTAGCATTAGTACCCTGGGAAATGGGTGACAGCTTTCTGTGACTTGAGGAGTCACAGCAATATGGCATACATATTTGTCTCAGATTAAAAAAGAAAAAAAAAAGCCACAAGAATAGTTCAATGCAGTAAAGTGTCACACAGCCAATATGCAATAAATGTAATAAACTCCCACATATCACTTGACCGTCTTTGCAACTGTACAATCTCTCTCAGTATTTACCTATTGCTTGGGTTTTTGAAAGGGAAAATTTCTGACTAATGACTTGGTCCACTTTAATATAACCAGGTTCCACTTAACAGAAAATTGATTTTTACCCAACCATTTAACTGACTCCTTTTAAGATCAACCGCCCAGTGAGATGGACCTGCGCACTACCACGGGCAGTCCTGATCCTGGCAGGCGTGCTCCTAGCAAGCGACATGCTTCAAAGGCACCTCACTTGTGCACATTCCCGCAGCGCATACGGTCTTGCTACAACTTTAGCTAAAGGTAGATTATGAGACTAAAGAAAATAATACAATTAATTGTTTCTAAATACCCAGAACACAGCCACATGCAGACTCACTGAGTCCCTGCAAGTGACTTTGATCCTTGTGGCTGTTCCCCTTCGGACATAGCAGTGGGGAGAAATTGTCCTCTTGGGCACCCTGAAGGGAAACCAGACTGGGACCATTCTGCTCCGTGCCGCTGCTGACCTGTGTCACGATTTCAGTGAAGTAGCCAAAGCCTTCCACCAGCAGACGAGGAACAGAAATCCTCCAGGGAACCCTGGGATGGGCAGGACACTGATTTTTCCATTTCTGGGTTGTTTGATAGTTTCTGGGGTTTTTTCTACTTACAAACGAAGTTAAATAACGAAATGCTAGTGTTTTCAGAGAGAAAAAAAAAAATAATGACAATACTTTTTGGTTTCATATGTTATGTTTCAGTTTTTATTTTTAAAAATCCTGAGTTTTCTAAACTGGCAAAAAAAATTTCTCGTAAGGCCAAGCAATCTTGTCCTGAAATTTCATTTTAAAATATCTAAATATTTTACTTGGAAAATTACATAGCTGAAACATTCTCTTTTTTCCCTCCCTCAAATGAATCAACTTGATTTTGACTGAAACACCGCTTCAAATAGGGGAGAGAGATGTCTTCTGGAAATAAGTTTTTGAAGTAAGTCAGGTTCGTATTAGGGTTTAACCACAAGCATGAACCTGTGTAATCCCAGACACCTTCAGAGTAACTCTGAGACCAAAAAAGTTTTAAATTACTGAAAAAGACTTGAAAGGATCAAAAAATGTTATTCCAAGGCAGATTTTTAAGCATCAGACAGGGAATCCAAAAAAATGCCCAGCAAATCATATTGATCTTTTATGCTATCTGTAGTCATCGTGGTCACTAAACACCAGCTCAGACTCCGCTGCAGGCACTGCTGTTTGACAGGGCAGGCTCATGTCCAGCCACAACTTTCAGTCTTCCTTATGAGGAAATACAGCAACTTCCACAACATATTTAAACATGAATCCCTGGATCTTCTCCCCACCCAATTTAAAACTTCTTCAGTTCAGCTCACGAGAATTTTACAACAAATCAGATTGAAACATTCTGAAAACGTGGCACGTAGGACTCCAGGGATTCCTTGAAAATTCAGCAATGAATAAGACACATAATGTGAGGTTTTGTAATTCCCACGTGAAGGTTTACGAGTTCAAATTGCAATGCTTCTGAGAACAGAAGGGAGGCAAGGACTGAAGGGTGTAACAATGTTTAGCAGACTAAATGATACAGCGAAAAAACACACAAATGTGGAGCACATAATCCATCCTTTGTGGCATTGAAGAACCCCTTAAGAATCTCATAAAAATCTTTTCTAAAAAAAGGCTTGAGCACCAGAAAACTTTGTGTTCTATCTAAATCAGTTGGTCTAATAATAGATGGAAAATAACTTTGCCTGAAAAGATTTTGCCACTCCATGCAAATCGCTTATTTGAACAGCGATACAACATTGAACCCAATTATAGGTAACTCCCGACCACTCCGCGAGCAGTTTGGGAAGGAATACATAAGTATTTACATAAACATGTACATTTGTATATGACCACTGGACAAGAAACCCAGAATACAAGCGATTTCTAAGAGTTTCACCCATCACAGGGTATCTCCACGAGCGCCCTCCGAAGTAGCGATCGGGTGGACCGTAACCTTTGCTAAACGACCATGCATTTGGTTCCTTGGGCGAAAGCAGGACCCGAACTGCATCACTAACACCTAAGCACAGCCGGCGCATTCATCAGCAACCACAAGCAGGTCCCGTTGAAAATTATTTCTTGGAAAAGTTTTAATGAGAAGTTTCTACTGAATTACTCAAAGAGGTGTCTATCGTGGCTTGCTGTCCAGTCCTATGAACAAAATGGTTTCTGAGTCCAAATCAAAATATTCTGTGTTTGTCACATAAAATTCTTCTCTGACCAGTATTAAGAACCAGACACACTGGGAGAAGTCCTGCCCTGCTCAGGCCTTGTGCTAAGAGCCCTGGGATTTCACGTCAGTCGAGCAGCTCCTTCAGTCTTTGGTGGCAGCATGGCACAGGACTAACCACTTGCAGACATCTGCCCTGATTCTGAAATAACGTAATTTGTGCACTGTGAACTGCTCTTACTTTTCCTTATCCTCCTACCTGCCTGCCGCTTTTCAATACACCTAAAATACATCCACTAAGGGCAACCCCCATCAAACCAATGCTATTGTTTCCTGGCAACTGTATTTTTTCCCATTAAAAAAATTAGTCATGCAGGTGTTTTTTCCTTAGGGCAAGTCTAGCCAGTTAATTATTAAGTAACTAAATTGCTTAACTAGTTAGAGGAACCCCGACCCATCACCAGTCATCACTTGGTTTCCACAGTGTTCACGGTTCACAGCAGCAGAAGATACGGCCACCTGGTACCTGCCAGGTGCCGGTGGGGGACGGGGCCGTGCTGCCACACGCCCAGCCCCGGTCCGGTCCTGCTGCCCGCACGACAGCTCGGTCAGCAACGTTCTGCAGCCTGCGCTCCACCACCCCAAAGGCACTTCCAGATGGGAGTAGCAGGGACTCCTCCACGGCTTTTGGAGAAGTCCTGGCACTGGGACCTTTCAGGTGCTGTGGCAGCAGCGTGACTGACAGTAAAGCTGTGCTGCTGGAGGGAAGGAAAGCAGAGCTTTCGGGGGATGCAGGTCCTTCACACGGATGGCTCGGACTTCTGTGATTTTGTAAGATGCCTGCTGAGGCTGGCACAGAAACTTATTCTGGGCAAGGAAGGCCTTGCTGTTTACACAAGGATGCCAAGCAGCTCCCTAAGGAAGGATCCAAACGTAAACGTATTTATGTGAAACGTGAAAACTAACCGTGAACTCACAGAGTTGCCGTCGCCCTGTGGCAGTACAGAACAGTTTGTCTTCTCATTTCGGCATCCAGCGTCGCCTGCAACCTGGATCTTTTTCTCCACTGTACGTTCACAATGAATAAATTAAAAAGTCAAAACACGCAAACACCAAACTAAACTGGACGAAGTCAGCCTTGAACAAGAAACGCATCGTGACTGCTGCCGAATGCATCACACTTCTTAAAGCCCAGGGACGTTCAAAAACTGTCAGTAGCACAGAAAGGTGCTGCTTCCCTTCGCTTGTGCACAGCAGGAGACAAATGAACTTTGACGTCTGCTTTCAGCTCATCGCAGACCAACCAAGGTGCTCCATACGCCGGCACGGGTTGTTCGTGCAACAACCACCCAGCCTAGCGAGGGCAAGGGCATCCCTCTCTACAAACCCCAAGCTTGGTTTATACGAAGTCTGATGTTTTCTTTGGTAAGGCTGCTGTTTCCAGAGTCTAGTTTATTCTTGCAAGGATTAAGTAGATAGCAAGAATAACATGCTGCAGTGTATGTTGCCAGCCAATTAAAGGGGATCATGGCCTGATACTGGTAATAGAGATTCTACAGAATATTTTTCAGACTCCCAGACAATAAATCTTAGAAGTAATGTCTGGGATATTGTTCCAGCCCAACAGTATCAAACATTTATACAATGGTATATTTATACAGCTAGTTTTATTTGGAGCAATGATCTCTCTAGATTGATGTAGTGACTCAAAAGTCGAGCCTTGAAGCCTGTCTTATTATGGTTCCTTCAACTAATGAGTACTGAAAACAAACAAGCAAGTCACCAAAAAACAAAAAAACAGACTGCAAAAACAGATCATAATTGATACTAATCATTTTTAAAGTCAACAGTAATTCTCCTTCATAAAGATTTTGTATGAGTCTGCAGATACTACTTACAGCCAGCGATTCCACCCTGACCTCTCATTTTAAGAACCGCATTACAGTTACAACAGTTTGTAATTGTCCATCTATATTTATTAACTCCGTTCTCTTCTGCCTTTCTCTTACGTGTTCTTGTTCTACAAGCATATACTTTTTATAGTACAAACTTCTCTTTTAACTTCTATACATATATTCATATTAATACGGAAACATTTCTATGTATTACTGTCACCCAGATATTACTGTTACCCAGACAGAATGACCACCCAAGTCCCGTTCTAGAGGTACAGGATGCACCTAAGGTACAAGCGATTAAATCAACCTGCGTGCTCTCTCACGTGCTACTGTTGCTGAAAGTCGTAATGGCAGTTTTTAGTGCTGGGTCCTGAAACTGGGTGTTTCTGAGTGGAGGTTGCAGAAGACACCAAGAAAAGTGCTCTCTACCATGTCCGCCTTTAATGGTTTTTGTCTACGAGGTCTACATTTTCTCAGTAAGGGTAGGGATAACACTGATAAATGGTGAAAGTACAAGACATGAGCAATTTAGGGCTCAGCTGAGCAGTTCCACCCAATTGCCATACAATTCTACATGAGTCATTTAAACTTCAGAAAAATGTTGCCATTCAGGGTTATGGAAGAAAAGGCTGACCTGTTTGCCTTGGTTTTTATCCAAGCCCAAGTGCAATGCTACGGGCTGAAGCTAGCTCATCTTATAAGCAGACATCTATGTTGCTGAATGATTCAAGCACCTGTGTTTTTCTCCTTTGCAAGAGTAGGTTTTCACAATTTGTGTCACTCTGCTAGTGAAGAGGGTCTTATTTTCAGGACAGATAAAGTGGACATATTGGTGGCTAGAAGCAAAGTCAAATAATGCAGCAAATCGAGCGCTCTACCTGAACCGGTGACACGACAAACCCAGAGGCAACAATAAAGTCTGCCAAGAAGCCTGATATTATCAGTGGGTCCCCAGGTAAAAGAAACACACTAAGTGGTCACAAAAGCACTTTGACAATACGTGTCTTAGAGTATGACAAGATTTTTACTAAAACATAATTTGGATTTACAAAATGTCCTATACTCTGGATGTTTTGACTGATAAAGAGGTAGTAGGGGTTTCTCCCCAGAAACAGCTAGCAGACATTTGGATAAGCAACAACATCAGTGTATTTATGGCTGTACGACTCAGCCCTGATGTAAGCTGAAGGTCACATAACGCTCCTCAGAATACCCATAAACATAATAACTTGTTACAGTCAAAAGCGACAGCAGAGGAAGTACAGTGTGAGAAGGTCGAGAGCAGCAGCAGCTTTCCACTAACACCCCTAAGAGTAGCCAGAGTTTTCATTTGCTAAGTCTTGGTCAGAATCAATAAAACTTCCTTTCTTTATGTTTTGATCATTGAATCCTAAAATGCGCCTTCTGTATAGCAAGAGCAATACATATTACTGAATTTATACGCATTTCCATCAAAAACCTGCAATCAGCATCAATGCATCAGATTTCCCTTTCCCCTCCACCTCAGAACTGTTGAAAATGAGCTAGAAAATAGTTCACTAGTTATCTGAAAGGAAACCTGCTAATTTGGGTGGTAGATGATTGCTTGAGCACAGTTGCCCGAGTTGAGCCCTGACGTACCCAGGCCATTGGAAATCATGAATGAATTTCAACAGGGTACGCATCGAGCAACTTCTGCTGCACAGTGTGATGTCCTACTAGTATGCATTTGCCTAGAAATCCAACAGAGAGCTTAATAATGTACGTCTAATGTAGAATTTACCGGTGGCATAAAACGTTCCTAATAGGCAATATATTGGATACATGAAATACTGTGATGACTTTGACCCTCACAGTTCAAATGTTTTATGAAAAGTGCCATTCAGCAGATACCAGCGTGCTGAACGCTCTGCCCATAGATGATGTGATCGAATTCACATCTGCGTAGCCCAAACCTAAGCGATAATTTTGAGTGAAGTGTAAGTACTCTACCAGGAAGAGCTCATTACATCTGTTGATAGAATAGAATCATAGAATTAAGATAGACTGTTAAAAGACAGTTCCTTTCAATACTGCATTAAGACCATATTGAGATCTACCTGGAGCATTTTTATGACATCCACTAGCTCTATAAAAATGGTACAAGTTGATTTCTACCAATTACATTCACAAAGAAATGGATCTGAAGGGCCCGCAATACTTTCCAGAAATGTTTGTCCTCAAAAGACAACGAGCTTTGCAAATCCACCATGGGTTTTACCTGCCCTGCTAAAGCAGCTCTACATTACCAAGATCCCATCAGTCTGGTTAGAGGCCTGATTTCACACGATGATCCTTGTGCTTCCCAAAGTCACAGGTTTCAAGCAAACAGGTGATGAGCTTCCTGACTGCCATGCTACAGTTCAGCATTGGACCCATAAGGAAACAGCATTAAACCAACAGCCTGAAACTTGTGCTTATTAGATCTCCTCAGTCTTACTTTGGGTCATGTTGTTCTTAGAGAGAAGAAAAGAGAAAGGACCCATTGGGGAAGCGACTGCAAACTGTTCCATGAGACAGGTAGGATTTGCATGACTGTACATCCATATAACCTAAATTCCTCATGCTGTAGACAGCTGCCATAGGTATCTCTTCTGTAGCACACAGGTATACCAAAAAGAAATTCAGGTAATCTGTTTAAATGTTAAGTAGAATCTTAAGAGCCAGATACAAAGCTTATCAATGCCAGTAAAAATCCAAAGTGTCATGTGCTACGTATTTTGAGTAGTCCAAATTATAATACTAAGAAAGTAGATTATTTCCTTTGGAGAAGCCACAGACAACCCCAACAGCCCGTAAGAAACCAAATCCTTCAGAAGCACTCTGGAGCAGCAATTTTTGGTGAAGAGGAACACTGAGTACTTATTTTCTTTCAAAAATCAGAGCAGTCACTTTATTCATATGTGGAAACACAACCTCCCCACTATGTTTAATGTCACAAAAACGCTAACTGCTCATGGGGGAAGTATTAGATCAATGCTAAAAAACAGCTGGGAAAGACCAGGGGAAACATTGCACAAGCTCTGCAAGCACTTTGTGGAATATTTAGCTGGCACTTTTCTGGAGTGTTTGTGAGCATTTTGTGATATTTCTGAAGGCATGCTGGGAAAGTGTTATGGGAAAATAACAGTCAAGTAGTAGAGCCATATGAAAAAAATCAACAACAAATAATAATGAAAGAAGCGAACTTATCCCCCAGATAAATCAATGCTAGAGCAGAAATGCGCTGTGTGTAACAGTATTTCTTGCTAGGAAAGCACCAAGCTAACTTGTGTGTTATTTCTATGATCAGTTCCCTTCATCACTACTCCCAGCAAGTTGCTAGCTTCCAGCAGCAGATGAGAGAGGCATCAATGTGTCCACACATTTCAAGAAATCTGCCCGTCTCCCACATTCCTCCCTCTTGGCCTATCATTAACTTAATTCAGCTTTTGTGAATTTTCAAGAATGCCCGTGCTGCTTTAACAAATACAGGTTGCATCCTGTTGTGCTTAACTGAGGGGCATTTAAGCAATTTATATTCACTGGAGTTGTAGTTCTCTCCTCAGATCTTATCACCTGAGATATATTTCTTCTTCACAGTTATTTTAAGCAGGATTATACACCCTCTCCCCTTGTCCTGCCCCCAGGTGGGACAGTCTTCCCATCCACAGAGGAGAAGCAGCTTCCCCAGCACAGCTCCTGCCTCCACCCCTCTCCACTTTACTATTTTGAAGTTTTCTCGACAGATTCACGACTTTTAAAGGTATGTAGAACGTATCCTGCAGCCTCCTCTGCTCTACTTTTTTCCAGCTCACTTTGATCTCACCCTCCTGCGCAGAAACCTCAGTGTCTGAGAGCAGACACGGTCTTTGTCCTCGTGACAGACTTGACTCCAGAGACCAAGAACTTCTGCAAAATGCCACCAACAGCGTGCACAGCTTGAGCACTAACATTTACCAGCCAAGGCCCCAGAAGGGTGTATATTCCAGTAAGAAGCCAACCCCTTGAGCAATGTAAAAGGCCTGCCAAGGACAGCCAAGTAAAACCAGATGCCGTGGGTTGGAAAGATACAGAATGGTAGTCACACTGGTAGACAGCGCGAGACGAGAAAATAAGGAGAGGACAAGGAAATGAGTGGGGAAATGAAAGAAGAAACAAAAGCAGAGCAACAGGGAGAGGGCTGACATATGCAGTATGAAAAAGCATATGACAAGCAGGCTATACAGGAAAATAAAGGAAGGCAGACGTCAGTGCAAAAAGGAGGAAAATGGGATCTAGATGTATATGCCCACATCACTTCTAGCTGTGATACTGCTGCCTACATCACAGTAATTTAGCAGTTGGGATCTGTTAGACAAGAATGAATGATCTCCAAATGTTTGGAAAAATATGAAAGAATGAATCATACTATTTGGCTATATAAAAAAATAAACCTATGACCTTTCTATTATTACTTACAGTTTTATCCTTACTTTTGCCATTGGCCTGAATGGTGCCGTCCTGTTTCAATCTGTCTTCCATAAATTCCTGATAATTGCGTATGTGCTAACTTTACACGGCAGAGGTCAATACTGTACTTTGATACGATAGCTGAGAGTAATACTAAGGGAATGGCAAATGTACAACTAAACTTTCAGCAACTTGAAAAAGCTTTGCATGCCTCCTGAAATAATTCCTAACATGCTAACCTTTTCTAACTAATTCAGTACGCTAACCTTTGCCTTTAGAATAGTTATAGTCAGATAAATCATTTGACTCTACTATCAAGGCTGTTACCTTTGGCTTCTTCCATTCTTTTCTATCCTGTTATTCAATGACTTAAATCAGTCACTAGAGCCTACTTCATCAAGCTTCAATAATCTATAAAACAACTATTCATTCCATGATTTTTTCATGATTTTTCACCACTCAGCGCAGTTTTCTTCACTAATATTACTGAATTTCTCTTTACATTGGGGGCGGGGGGAAAGGTAATTTCCACAGTGGTTAATGAAAAAGTTATTGGAAGGCACAAAGCTACTGCAGAATAAAACCCACATCTTTATGTAATACCTGCATTCAGAACCAAATAAATCAGTCTTCAGAGATCAGGCTAAAGGAACAGGCTTTGGAGCTTCAGTCACTGGGGGCCGTAGCAGTACGGATCCACTCTGACAGCATACAGCCAGAAACACAGTGCAGAGCAACCAGTGCCGTGTATAAACATGTCTCGGGGAGATACAACCAGGCTGCTCTTCGCTCAGCGTCTCCTAGCTACAGTTCTGACGATCACACAACAGACTGGGTCAGAAAAGCACCTCCCATCCCCAATATACAGCTGTTTAAGTAGCAAGAAGGTCCTCGGAGTGAATTTCTGAATGTGCAGGACGCTGGGTGCAGTCACAGTCAGAGCTCACAAATGATGAGAAGGCTTTGCACTGGCCTTAAGCACCGTAGGTGAAGGCTCCCTGACTTCATGGCACAAAGCCCTTTTACAAACGGCGGTTATTTTAACTGGAGTATGGAAAAATCTTGCTGTAGTCTTCATAAATGCTGTCTAATGGAAAATGAACTAGCAGAACACAAAGAGTAGGTATGGGAGCAATCTCATAATGTCCTCATTGTCACAAAGCAATGTACAAACACACAGTGTAAGCCATTATACCGAAAACAATCATCTCCCCAAAATGGCCTGCAGCAGCAAGCAGCTACGGAAAGGGATTTGTTACCAATCATACAACGCTCTGCGCTAGTTACCAGTCAGATCTTCTCCTGATGTTTAGCAGGATTCTCTGCTTTGCAGTTTGAGAAAGCGCCTTGATCTTAAATAAAGTGCTAAGCTTTCAGCCTCCTAGTTTAGCTACACGGTGAAAAACATGAGCTACTGTGAAAGAGAACGGAGCAGAGAAGCAATACCTGTGGAATTGACCATTCTCAAGGTTTTACTCCCATTGCAATGTCAGTGGAAAGTTTCACATATAAAACTGGAACAATTCTGATTAATTCTGAGCTAGCCACGTCAACACATTTTTTGGAAAAAAACAGAGATTGTTGAATCATAGAATGATAAGGGTTGGAAGGGACCTTAAAGATCATCCAGTTCCAACCCCCCTGCCATCAGCAGGGACACCTTCCACCA
>Ga0065711_1002232_pt1 | contig 46847 bp, 36 predicted proteins | sample Hoacrofraction12_FD_59098 | JGI IMG/M metagenome (GOLD analysis project Ga0065711, IMG submission 59098) | Hoatzin crop microbial communities from Cojedes, Venezuela - Epithelial fraction 12 v2 (version 2) | ecosystem: Host-associated > Birds > Digestive system > Esophagus > Crop | place...
ATCTCCGCCTCGGCAGGCGATCCGATGAGTTTCATATTGTCAGCGAGCCATTTTATCGTGGCCCCCGTGGAGTAGATATTTCCCTCGAAACCGAAGAACGTCTTTCCGAGAACGGTGAATCCCACCGATGTGACGAGTCCTTCGGGAGCGTCAAGCGGCGCCTCACCGATGTTCACCATCACCGACGACCCTGTGCCGTAGGTAACCTTTCCGCTGCCCTCCTCGAAACACATCTGTCCGGCGAGAGCACCGTGAGAGTCGCCGAGTACTCCCGCGATGGCTATCGGCGAGGGGAAGAGCCCTTCCACGTCGGTCTCCCCGAAAGTATCGTCGCAAGCCTTCAGCTGCGGCATCATCTGACGAGGTATGCCGAAGATCTTGAGAAGATCGGTATCCCAGTCCATGGTATGGATATTGAAAAGCATCGTGCGCGAGGCGTTGGTATAGTCGCTGAAAAAGCATTTCCCGCCGGTAAGTTTCCACACGAGCCAGCATTCTATCGTTCCCATGCACAGTCTGTCTTCTGCTGCCATGGCGCGGGCCCCTTCCACATTGTCGAGGATCCAGCTCACGGCACTGGCTGAGAAGTTAGGGTCGATCTTCAGACCGCTCTTCTTCTGAACGAGATCGGAAAAGCCCTCGCTGCGCAGTCTTTTGCACAGTTCCGCTCCTCTTGTATCCTGCCACACGATGGCATTATATACAGGGCGGGAGGTAGTCTTGTCCCACACCACCACCGTCTCTCTCTGGTTGGTTATCGCCAGTGAGTATTCGGCATCGGGCACTGGAGTCCCCACAACTCCCTTTATCGCTTTTACGGTATTCTGGTAAATCTCTTCTGCATCGTGCTCCACCCATCCCGCTTTTGGATAATACTGTCTGTGCTCTACATTGTAGCGTCCGAGCATGCGGCACTGCTGGTCGAATATCATCGCCTTGGTGGCCGATGTACTCTGATCGATAGCAATAATTCTCTGTTTCATGGTCGTTGTTTTTATTTAAGGAAATCCGTTGCCGCCCTGACAATTCCGTCGGCATTGAGTCCGTAATAGTTGAATATTTCAGGAGAAGTGCCGTGCACCACATTCTCGTCCGGTATACCGATGATTCTCACCGGCACGGGATGCTCGGAGAGAGTTTCGCACACCATCGCCCCGAGACCTCCGAACTTAGAATGTTCCTCGACGGTGATGATACGCCCTGTCTCGTCGGCAGCCCTGACAACTGCCAACTCGTCGAAGGGTTTTATCCACGACATATCGAGCACTCTGGCTTTCACGCCCAGTTCTCTGAGTTTCAGCGCCGCCTGATAAGCATGATACACCGTCTCGCCCGTACCTATTATAGTAAGGTCGGAGCCGTCGATGAGCATGTTAGCTTTGCCGACTTCGAAATCGAAGTCATCGTTGTCATACACATCAGGCACTGCAGCGCGCCCCACCCTCACATAACAAGGCTGAGGATAGTCCACCAACACCTCGACGAGTTTTCGGGTATATCTGACATCACATGGCAGACAGACGCTCATTCCCGGGAAGGTGCGCAGCACTGCGATATCATGCAGACTATGATGAGTGGCTCCGAGAGCTCCGTAAGCCACGCCGCCGCTCACTCCGAGGATCGTTACGGGCAGTTCGCTGTATGCCAGGTCCACCTTCACCTGTTCGATGCTTCTCGCCACATAGAAGCAGGCCGGTCCGCAGCAGAACACTTTCTTTCCGCTGTGCGCCAGTCCGGCGCTTATCCCCACGGCATCCTGTTCGGCGATGCCACACTCCACGAACTGCTCCGGCAGTTGCGTTGCGAAATCTCCGAGAGTCACCGACCCTCTTGCATCGGTAGTAACGGCGATAATATCTTTGTCTTCACGCGCCAGCGAGAGAAGCGTGTCTGTAAACATTTTTCTACAAGCAATCATAATCCTACTCCTTTTCAAATTTGTTGATACTTTCCGTCAGTTCCCTCTCGGCCTCCGCGAACTGCTCCCCGTTGAGCACACCGTGATGCCATTTGGCTTCGTTCTCCATAAACGACACCCCTTTACCCTTGGTAGTGTGCGACACGATAAGATGCGGCTTGTTGCTATGATAATCTATTTTTTCGAAGGTCTTCACAATCTCAGCGATGTCGTCGCCGTTCATCTCCTTCACGTCCCATCCGAAGGCCCCCCATCTCTCCGAGATGCTGTCGATAGGCATCACATCCTCCGTATTTCCGCTGATCTGCAGATGATTACGGTCGATGATGGCGACGAGGTTGTCGAGATGATATTTGTTGGCCGCCATTGCCGCCTCGTATATCGAGCCCTCTCCCTGCTCTCCGTCGCCCATGAGCACGAAGGTATGATAGTCTTTCTTATCCATCTTGGCAGCCAGCGCCATACCGGTGCCGATAGACAGACCGTGTCCGAGGGCTCCCGAATTGACTTCGATGCCTGGCACTTCGATCGTAGGATGTCCGGAGAGGACAGAACCGAATTTCCCCAGAGTATCAGTAACTTCCGGATTCAGGAATCCTTTCGCCTCGAGGGTCACGTAGAGCGCCTCCACGCAATGTCCTTTGCTGAGCACGAATCTGTCGCGGTCGGGATTCTTCGGATCCGCGGAATCGATATTCCTCATCACTCCGAAGTAAAGCACGGTCATTACATTTAGGCACGACAGGTCGCCCCCGATATGCCCGGCGTGAGCGTTATACACGATTTCAACAAGTCTTTTTCTATTCTTTGCCGCTTGTTGTTCCAATTCTTTAGATCGCATCATTTTTTCAGCACTTAGTGATTAGTTTTAATGCTACAAAGATAATGATTTTTTGCGAAAGCGGCAAGGGAAAGGAGGAAAAAACAAAAAAAATCGGGAAAATCGTGAGATTCTCCCGACAAATGTCACTATTCGCGACAATATCTAAAATAAAAGGTGTCTATCTTAGAAGTTGAGTCCGCGGTTGTTTAGTGTCACATTTAGAAGCATCACATACTTGCGGTACTGGTCTTTGCTGAGGATGTAGTGCATGTATTTGAGGTCTTTGTTGAGAGCCTTGTTCATCAGCATCTTGCGCTCGTCCTCGCTGGCGCTTGCCACATTCTTCATCTCACGGCAGAAAGTCTTGTGAACATCCTTCACGGCCTCCATCTGGTCGATGTTGAGCTGGAGGGTCTCACCAAGTTTGTCGTAATTTACCTTCATGTCATACGCAGCGGCATTGTTTGTTGTGTTAGCTTTCTTGTCCTCTGCGAATGTTGCAGTCATGCTGAGCACGGCTACAACCACTAAAAACAATCTTTTCATAATCCTTAATTTTGTTATACCTGAATATTGCAGTTTCTTTGTTTCTGCGCTGCAAAAGTACTGACTTCTTCCGACATAACAATGCATTTTTGCCGACTGTTTGCGCTAACAGCCTTGTTTTTTGACATAAATCAAATAGCGGAACGACGATTTTGCAAAAAAAACGGGTATCGGTTGTCGATTGTGAATTATTTTTTGTACTTTTGCACCAAATATCAATAATTAAGGTAAAAACAATGGACAAACCACAGAACAAGTATTTCGCTGTATCTTATAAGTTATACAGCACCAACGACGGCGAGGCCGTGCTCGAAGAAGAGACCCAGGAAGGCAAGCCGTTCCAGTTTATCAGCGGTTTCGGCATCGCCTTGCCCTCTTTCGAAGAGGCTATCGTGAAATTCGGCGAGGGCGAGGAGTTCGACTTCAGCATTGATGCCTCCCAGGCCTACGGGGAGAGAGACGAAGAAGCCGTTCTCGACCTCGACAGAGATATGTTCACCATCAACGGTCATTTCGACCATGAGAACATCTTCCGGGATGCCATCGTGCCTCTGCAGGACGCCGAGGGGCAGCGCTTTTTCGGCAAGGTGGTGGAAATCAGCGACGACAAGGTGAAGATGGACCTCAACCACCCCCTCGCCGGCAAGAACCTGAATTTCAAGGGTAAGGTTGAAGAATGCCGCGAAGCCACCAACGAAGAGATTCAGGCCGTTATCAATATGATGAGTGGCGAGGGCTGCGGATGCGGACACGACCACTGCGAATGCGACCACGATCACTGCGAATGCGGCGGACATCATCACGACGGAGACGGCGAGCACCACTGCCATCACCATCACGACGGAGACGGCGAGCACCACTGCTGCCATCATCATCACGACGACGAAAATCAGGAAGCATAACGATGAGAGACGTCTTCGGAAATATCTTCACCCTTACCACCTTCGGGGAAAGTCATGGCGAGGCTGTCGGCGGTGTCGTCGACGGTTTTCCCGCCGGCATCGACGTCGATACGGAGTTCATACAGAGCGAACTCGACAGACGGCGCCCCGGACAGAGCAAGATCACTACCGACAGAAAGGAGCCCGACAGGGTGGAACTGCTCAGCGGCGTCTTCGAAGGGAAGTCTACAGGCTGCCCCATCGGATTCGTCGTGAGGAATACCAACCAGCACTCCTCCGACTACGATAATATGAGGAGTCTCTTCCGTCCGTCGCATGCCGACTACACATATTTTTCCAAATACGGAGTGAGAGACCATCGCGGCGGAGGCCGCTCCTCGGCCCGTATCACGATATCGCGATGCGTGGCGGGGGCTCTGGCGAAACTGGCTCTCCGACAAGTGGGAGTCAGCGTTCAGGCATATACCTCGCAGGTGGGAGATATCGCCCTCTATGACGATTACAGAAGATACGACCTGTCTATCACCGAGACCAATGCCGTGCGCTGTCCCGACAAGGAAAAGGCGGCCGAGATGGAAAAGCTGATTTCCACGGTGAAGGCCGAAGGCGACACCATCGGAGGAATCATCACCTGTGTGGTGAAAGGATGTCCGGCGGGCCTCGGAGAGCCCGAATTCGGCAAGTTGCACGCCGCCCTCGGTATGGCGATGCTCTCGATCAACGCCGTAAAAGGTTTTGAATACGGGACGGGATTCCGTTCGGCCGGATACAGAGGGTCGGAGATCAATGATATCTTTGTCTCCCGCGAGGGGAAGGTGCATACGAAGACGAATTACAGCGGTGGCATACAGGGCGGCATCAGCAACGGCGAGGATATCTATTTCCGCGTGGCTTTCAAACCCGTAGCTACACTGCTCAAAGAGCAGGCGACTGTCGACACCGACGGATCGGAGACGACTCTCACCGCCCGCGGACGCCACGATCCCTGCGTTCTGCCGAGAGCGGTGCCTATCGTCGAAGCAATGGCCGCTATGACGATTCTGGATTATTATCTGATAAGTAAAACTGTAAAGATTTGAAAATACGCAGATTTAACGTTTTTTGTGTCTAAACTTTTGGTCGTTTCGATATTATGACGTAAATTTGCACCGATAATCAGAGGTTTGTGAAAATCATGATTTGTCTTAGTTAAGTCTAGTTTAGTTTTTGTGTTGGTTAGGGGTGGCTTTTTGGCTGCCCCTATTTTTAATTGTTTTGCCGCTTAAACATCTCCATCACCTCGTCGATTTCACTTAGGGTACTACTTTTTTAAGTGTGACTTTGTGACTTTTTTAGCCGGCACACCAACGTTTACTCCACGCATCCCACGATGTCCATCACCGACCGGCATCCGTGGCTGTCGAGCCATTCGCCGATGCCGTCTCTTATCTTCAGCGTCACAGCGGGATCGATGAAGTTTGCCGTTCCCACCTCTATCGCCGTCGCTCCTGCCATGAAGAACTCGATAGCATCGGCAGCCGTCATGATGCCGCCCAGTCCCACCACGGGGATTTTCACGGCCTTGGCCACCTGCCATACCATCCTCACCGCCACAGGCTTCACCGCCGGTCCGCTCAGTCCTCCTGTCTTGATACTGAGCATCGACTGCCGTTTCTCGATGTCGATAGCCATACCCATCAGTGTGTTGATGAGCGACACGCTGTCGGCTCCTTCCGCCTCGCAAGCCCTGGCGATATCGGCGATATTCGTAACGTTGGGCGATAGTTTTACGATCAGCGTCTTGGGATATCTCGCCCTCACGGCTCTCACCACGCTCGAAGCCCCCTCACAGGTCACTCCGAAGGCCATGCCACCGTCTTTCACGTTGGGACACGAGATATTCAACTCTATCGCCCGGATATTCTCCAGCGCCGCGATTCTGGCGGCACATTCGGCATAGTCCTCGGGCGAACTGCCGCTTACGTTGACTATCATCTGGGTGTCGATATCCTTAATCTTCGGATAGATGTCCGACACGAAGTAATCTACTCCCTTGTTCTGCAATCCGACGCAGTTAAGCATCCCCATGGCTGTCTCCGCCATACGGGGGTAGTCGTTGCCCTGCCGGGGATTCAGCGTCGTCCCTTTTACTATGATGCCGCCCAGCGCGCCTAGGGGCATGAAATCGGCATATTCCAGTCCGTAGCCGAAGGTTCCCGATGCTGTCATTACAGGGTTCTTCAGCTCTAACGATCCTATATTTACTCTTAAATCAGCCATAATTCTTCCGTTTTCAAAAGTACATTATTTCCAAAGTAGCCTATCGACATTAAACACCGGCCCCTCCTTGCACACGCAGACGTTGCCCCCGGCAGTGTTCTCCACGCAACAGAGACAGGCGCCCAGTCCGCAGGCCATCTTGTTTTCCAGCGAAGCCTCGCAGACCCATCCTTTCGCCTTCGCCTTGCGGGCCACCGCCATCATCATCGGTTTCGGACCGCAGGTCTGCACCATATCGAACGACAGGGCATCCCAAAGCGAATGATCAGTAACGAAGCCTTTTTCGCCCTCGCAGCCGTCTTCGGTGGTCACGAACACCTGTCCGACGGCCGCAAACTCCTCCTGCATGAGCAGCAGATCCTTGTTTCTGGCCCCCAAAAGGAATACCGGTTCGGCTCCCCGGCGCCTGAGTTCGCTGCCGAGGTAATAAAGTGGGGCCACTCCCACACCGCCGCCGACAAGCAGCACGCGGCGTGCATCATCGGCGATAGTAAAACCGTTGCCGAGGGGTAACACGCAGTTCATCCGGCTTCCCTCCTCGAGCGCCGCGATACGCTTCGTGCCATCGCCCACGGGAGCCACGAGGAGCCATATCTCATTAGAAGGATAGTCGACATTGCATATCGAAATAGGACGGCGCAGGAAAGTGGATGGGGAATCGTCGATCTTGATTTCCGCAAACTGCCCCGGTACGATCTCCGGCAGTTGTCCTTCGCCTCGGAGTCGGAGCAGCGCATGACCGCCCGGCCATCGCTTCACACCGCTCACCTCGAAGTCCATAATGTATTTTTTCATGTTTCTGACGTTTTGTTTTTGCAAAATTACGGCAATAAATCGAGAATACAAAGCGATTCGGCCAAAAACTTACAAAATACGTCTGCGAGTTGCAGGCCGTTTCATCGCTGTCATTCCTTCGGAGCAAAGGTGACGAAGGTCTGGTCGTCGAAAAACACCCTAATCTCGGTGATTTTCCTCTGCGGACGGTCGATATACTTCACTTCCGTGATCTTCGCGCTGTCTCTGTCGCTTCCTCCGTCGAAGTCAAGTAGCCCTTCCTGCCGACGGTCGCCTGAAGGACGTTTATTATAAGATGTGTTGTTCCTCACGGATGTCCCCGACGACATTCCTGCCGAGAAGAGATCCCGCTCGCCGCCGGAGTCCGGTGAAGGGGTATCTTCAGGAGTGGGGGTGTCTTCTACGAACATGCTTCCCTTACCGAATAGCAGCCAGTCGGTGTTCACATTCGGTATTTTGTTTTTTATCGCCTCGACGGTGTTCAGGGTAGGACGGGTGCGGTCGTTGAAGATGCTGCTCAGCGATGCGGGCGACATTCCGATATAACTGGCGAATTTCATCTGGGGCATATTCAGATGCTCCATAAGTTGCTTGATTCTATCTTTCATATTTTGCACTTTTAAATTCCGTAATTTTACAAGTCCGAATTTACGCCAAAATCACTATCGAGGTGGTTTTTTCGGCCTTTTTTCGTTTCAGTTTACAAAGTTAAAGCATTTTTTCGACATACGCAACATTTGTAGAGAAAATTTTTAGTTTTAAAGTTTGATTTACAAATATAAAGTTTTATACTTTTGAATTCTGTATTTACAAATTTAGAGTTTACAAACTTAAAGTCGATTTACATTACTAAATGGATATTTTAGTTTAAATTCATGGATTTTAGGTAAAGTATTGGGTCTTATATCAGTACTTTATCAATTCTCATCGATTATGCATTTATTCGGCCAGTCGGAATTCGCGAATAGTAGGTTTTTTATTGAAAAAGGTTCAATTAAAATCTGTAAAGTACTGGTTTTCAACTTGTTTTATGTTTAAAACCGATTTGCATATACATGAAATCACATTTTTAAAGGTCTTTATTTTGAAATCAAAATACAAATATCTAAACTATAAATGTCACTGGTTTTATTTACGTTTACAAATTTAAATTCCAAAACTACCGTTCTTAAAAGTCCTGTTTAGGATTTAAAAGTTTAGGATTTTAAATGTTAAATAAACAAAATGCCAAATTTCAACCCTTGAAAAAGGTCAAAATTTGGCGTTTCGCGGATATTCCGAGCGAGAGCCCGAAAAGCATCAAAATATTGAAGTTTTGGAGGGGTTGGTTTTCCGTTTTTCCCTTGTGTTTATCGTGTTTTCCACCCGATTTTTTCCTCCGCGAAAAGTCGCGAAAGAGAAAATTCCAGGAGTGGAAAATCATACTTTCCTACCACTACATGTGACCGTGTGACATTGTGACTTTGTGACTTTTTTCATCAGTGTAGGATGAAAAAAATCAGCTCTTTTGTGAGTTCTCCAGCGGAGGTGTTGGGGTTGTCCAGTCCCTTCGATTTAGCATCGATTTCCCTGATCTTGTTGATGATATTGAGCACCTTCGTACCGGAATAGTTTTTCATCCCCGTAAGATAATCCTTAGCCCCCCACTGCGACTTCAGTTCTAGGAATTCGGCAATCCCCTGGGCGTCCTTCCTAGGAGCGTAGTATGTGAGCATCAGGTTCTGGTAGTATCGGAATATCATCGGCAGGAAGGCGAAGATACTTCCCGCCTTGGGATTCTCGTCGAAATACTTTATTATCTGGTTAGCCTTGAAGACATTCTTGTTTACCAGCGCGTCGCGGAGTTCGAAGACGTTGAAGTCTTTGCTCACCCCGATCTTCCGCTCCACCATCTCCGGCGTCACCCTTCTGTTGTCGTCGGGCATGTCGATGAGCAGTTTGTCCATCTCGCTGACCATGCGGCTGAGGTCGCTTCCCACCGACTCTGCGATCATCTGAGCCGACTTCGGATCGATGGATGCATTGCGGCTCATGAGATATTTCTCCACAAACGCCGGCAGCTGCCATTCCTTGATCTTTTTGCTCTCCATCACCACACCGGCCTTCTCGAAAGCCTTGAAGACACTCTTGCGGCGGTCCATACAGCCGTTTTTGTAGCAAACCACTAGCACCGTCGTGGTCTGTATCGTGCCGTTGAGATATTTCTCCAGAGCATCCCAGGAGCGCAACGCCTGAGCCTCCTTGACGATCACCACCTGCCGCGGCGCCATCATCGGAAACGAACGGGCGAGCTCCACTATGGCGGCGGCATTGACGTCAGCCCCGAACACCACGTTCTGGTTGAAGTCTCTCTCCTCCGGCTGCAGGGCGTTCTCCGCGATATAGTCGGCCACCTGGTCGATGTAGTACGATTCGTCGCCCATAAGCAGATATACGGGTTCGTAGTGCCCTTTCCTGAGGTCTTGCATGATGCCATCGAAAGTATTTTTTTTCTTTTCCGCCATAATATGATCGTTTTTTAGCGCTTTTCCGGCAAAAGTTTGTATCTTTGCAGCGCAAACATTATTTTCCGACTGCAAAGATAATAAAATGTATCGATTAAACCTACCGGAATACGAGATAAAAATCACAAAAAAGGGTGATAAAGTGTCCGTTTTCGACATTTTGCGCCGCAAATACGTCGCTCTGACGCCCGAGGAGTGGGTAAGACAGCACTTCGTGCACTTCCTCATCGACGTGAAGCACTACCCCCAGAACCTGCTCGCCAACGAGGTGGAGCTGTCGCTCGGCGGGAAGAAGATGCGTTGCGACAGTGTTCTCTACGACCTCGGACTGCATCCCAGGATGATCATCGAATACAAGGCTCCGACGGTGAAGATCAGCGCCAGGACGTTCGAGCAGATTGCCACCTATAACATGCTGCTGCGGGTCGACTATCTCATCGTTTCCAACGGGCTTGCCCATTACTGCTGCCGCATGGACTATGAGCAGCATAACTATCAGTTTCTCAGCGACATCCCCGACTATCAGGAAATAAAATAAGGGAAGCACCGCCCTCTTCTATAGAGCATGCTTCCCCGATATCTTCGTCCGGAATGCTGTTTAAGCCTCAGCCTCCGGTACTGCCGTTTCGTCGATGTCGGCCTTGGGAGTCTCTTTCTTCTCGGCCGTCTTCTTCTTGGCTATTCTCGACGACTTTCTCTTGGGTTTCTCCTCAACCGGCTTGTCCACTTTCACGCCTGCGAGCTCGGGATCCACGAGGATACGTCCGCAGTATTCGCAAACGATGATTTTCTTGTGCATCTTGATGTCGAGCTGTCTCTGCGGCGGGATTTTGTTGAAGCAGCCTCCGCAGGCGTCTCTCTGCACGTAGACCACTCCGAGCCCGTTACGCGCGTTCTTTCTGATGCGCTTGAACGAGAGCAGCAGTCGCGGTTCGATTTTCACCTCGATATCCTTTGCTTTCTCTTTGAGTTTCTCCTCTTCGGCTCTTGTCTCCTCCATGATCTCGTCGAGTTCGTTCTTTTTGATTTCGAGATCGGCGTGTCGGTCGGCGAGCAGCTGGTTGGTCTTTTCCAGTTCTTCCTCTTTCTGTGCGATCATATTCTCGCCCTCCCGTATTTTCTTCTGACAGAGAGTGATTTCGAGGTTCTGGAATTCGATTTCCTTGGTGAGGGTGTCGTATTCGCGGTTGTTCTTCACCGAGTTGATCTGATCTTCATAGCGTGCCACGCTGGCCTTTGCCTCTTCTATCTCGCCTCTTTTCTGCATCACGGCGTTTTCGAATTCAGCGATTTCGTCGCGTATGCGGTCGATGCGCAGTCCGAGGCCTTCGATCTCGTCTTCGAGGTCTTCCACTTCGAGGGGCAGTTCTCCGCGGATAGCTCTTTTCTCATCGATAGCCGACAGTGTGGTCTGAAGCTGGTACAACAGTTTCAGCTTGTCTTCTACGGGTAAATCTGTAGGATCTTTTTTTGCCATATCTTAAATGCTGATTATGGGATTTGTGCTTGTCTCTGCCATGAAGAGCGGCAGCGAGGGGCATTCCTCCCTGATTATTTTATAAAATATCTCGTTTGTGAAATGTTCGCTCTCATAGTGCCCTATCACGACGATCTGTATCTCCTGCTCGTGGCCGAAGTATTCGTGGTAGTGCATCTCTCCGGTGATGAAGGCGTCGGCTCCCTCGCTGATGGCGTCGGGAAGGAGGAACGAGCCAGCCCCTCCGCAGAGGGCTACGGTCTTTATCTTTCTGTCGAGCAGCTGGTTGCAATGTGCCACATCGGCCTCCATCACCGTCTTCACCCTCCTTACGAAGTCGGCTGACGTCATGGCCTCGGACAGTTCTCCCACCACTCCGCTGCCGCATTCGATGCCGTCTACGGTCTTAGCGGCGAAGAATCTGACGTCACCGAGTCCCAGTTTCTCGGCGATCTTGAAGTTGACACCTCCGCGGGCGTTGTCAAAGTTGGTATGCATCGACACCACGGTGATGCCGTTTTGTATCGCTCTTACCACCGTGCGCTGCACCTGGTCGCGGTCGCTTATCGTCTTGAGTCCGTGGAAGAGCAGAGGATGGTGAGACACGATGATGTTGCAGCCTTTGCTGACTGCCTCATCGACGATCGCCTCAGTAACGTCAAGACACAACAATGCCCCTGATGCTTGCATCTCTGTTAATCCGCATTGCAGGCCTGCATTGTCGAAGCTTTCCTGCAAGGGCAGAGGCGCAAATCGTTCAAGGGCACTAATCACCTCTTTTATTTTCACGCTTTTACTGCTTTTTTTAATTGAACCGGGCGCAATGCCGGTTTGAGACTGCAAATATACGGTTTTCCGGCGAGACAGCAAAATTTTCGAGCTAATAATTATGGAATATTAACGGAAGAGAGGGAAATTGGATGGTGAAGGGAGAGACCTTCTGCTCACCGCTTGCTCTCCCCTTCTGCAGTTTTCTGCTTCCGCGATTCCGATTCCCACTTCTCTCATATTTTTTCCGGCACTACAGAAATTATTTTTGAATGCACTCAGAATAAATCCGAGTGCATTCAAAAAACAACAGGCAACTTGACATGTTTTTGCGCCAAAAAAGTCTTGTTATCATTCATTTTCTGCATCAGAACCTGAAGGAGTACCCCACTCCTACGTAGTGGGAATCGCCCTCGTAGTCATCATCGTTGACTGTCTGGTATCTGTAATAGAGCTTCAGATCGTTGCCCTTGCTGATTCTGAATTCCGTCCCGACATTGACCCTCGTCTTCTGCAGTCCTCCCTCTCCGGTGAAAAGCTCACACGAGGCGAAAGGTTTGAAATTACTGTTCGGAATATCGTATTTTACGGTCAGTTTTGAGCGCAAAAGACACTTATTTTTGGCTTTTACACTCTTATTATATACCAGTTCGTCGAGCGTTGCGGCTTCGAGCGCCTTGGCATATTTTGAATACGACACCTTCACGGAGTCTTTCTCCGGCCGGTAGGTATACTGAAATCGTTCCCTCAGCGAGAAAGAGAATCGCCCGAGGTCGAGTTTTCCTGTGATTCCGGCATAGAAACGCTGCCTCATCCCCCAGTACGACTTCACGAAATTGTTCTCGTCGCCGTCCTCGTCGTAAGTGATTCTGTCGCCGTTGTTGTCGATGAGCAGGGCGTATCCGGCATCAGCGCGGAGCCATTTGGTGAATTTGTAGCCCGCCCCGAGGGAGAGTGCCACGCGGTCCACCTCGCTGACGTTATCGCGCAGTCGGAGTTCGGCTCCGGCGTCGAGACTGAGTTTCTTACTGAACTTATGCGTTCCTTCCACCTCGAGGATTCCCCCGAAGTCGTTGCCCTGTGCCTTCGTTGTCTGGCAGCATGCGGCTAAGAGAGCCATCGCCAGCAGTGCTCTTGCTGTTAATCTTTTCATTTTTCGTTCTTTACTTTGAATTGGTTGTCGACGCTGTTTCTATGATGATCCTGGGGTTCGTAGGTGATTTTTATCACCGCGGAGTCCTTGAGGAAGTCCATCCCTCCCACTTCGATTCTGATGATATCTAGCCCCGTGCGCTTCTCGAGGTCAGCCTTCAGTTCGTCGCGCTTGTCGGGGGTGACGAGGTCGATGCGGTCGTACTGTATCAGTTTTGTCTCCACGTGCGAGATGAAGAAGTGGCCCTCGAAATACCATGTGGCGAGGATGAAGATGACGTTTGTGATACCGATTTCGACGTACGACAGCGGTTCCGACAGGGCGTTGATCACCGACAGGGCGATGATCATGAAGAGATAAGTCATCTCCCTTACGGGCATTGTCTCGGTGCGGTATCTCATGATGCTGAAGATACCGAAGAGGCCGATACCGATACCGATACTGGTTTTTCCTTTCATATCTTCGAGCACGAACATCATGAAGAAGACGAGGAAGAAGATGGCGATGCCGACGAGCTGGAAGGTGAAGTAGAACTCGCGGCGGCGGCTTTTCGGGAAGTAGAGGCAGTGCACGAGGATGCCCACTACTATCAGGTTGATGACAAACCGGATGATCATGCTAATGTAGCCCGACGATATTGCCGCTGAGAATAATAATAAATCTGTCATAATTTTTCTTCGTTTTTTTGATTTAAAAATATATGTAATGTCAGTTAGAAATTTTCCGTCTGTCCGAGGGAGAGCAGTTTGTCGACTTTCCTGAGTCGGAGTTTGAAGCGGTTCACCTGCAGGGAGTCGTCGGTCATGGCCTGCCCCATGCAGTATTTGCTGAATCCCATGGGGTGGATGCGCAGTTCTCGGAGCAGTTCGAGGATGGGTGAATACTGGAGTCCGTCGCGCTTGAGTTCGATGATGGCTATGCTGTCGAGACTTTTCCTCCTGTCGGTTCTGATATTGTGGAAGCGGAGGTCGGTGTCGATGGTGAGGCGTTCCGTCTTCTCGTTGTTCACGAGGGTGATGCGCCGGAAGTTGTTCTCGAGCCGTTCGCTGAGGGTCTCGGGGTCGAGGAAGAGATGTTTGGCGAGAAACCGTCCGTATTCGGTCATCTGTTCGTCCTGGTTGCGGAATTCGATGTCGGTGCGGGGGTTCTTCGGATCGAAGTCAGCCATTTCGACTCTTTTCTTCTTCGTTCGCCCGTGGTTGTCTTTGGTCTTCACCTCAAGGAAATTGAGGTCGGAGTCGACATACGACCTTATCCTCACCTTCTGCCGGCCTGTATGTCCGTGCTGGTGCATCATATACATATAACTGTCGGGGGTGTCGAAATACACGGTGTAGTAAGGTATATTCCGTTGTCCGTCAACCTCCTGCACCCTGTATCCGGTGTTGGCCATCTCGAGGAGCTGCATCAGTTTCGCCTTTGTGGTGACGAATTTGGTGTCAGTCCTGTTCATCAGTCTGATGCCGCTCATCTCGTCGAGCGTTATCGGGCGGAAGTGTGAAATCAACTCGTTCATAACGGTGCTTTGTTTGAAATTGTTTATTAATCTTAGTGCAAAGATATTGTAATATTGCCGGCACGCAAAAATTTATCCACCAACGCCGAGAAAGATTCAGCGAAGTGGAGGTCACGCCCCGGCGGTTTCAGTTTTTATCTTATACCATCTGCCGCGCAGCAGTCTTGCCAGGAAGAGGAGTCCGCGGAAGGTGAGTTCTATAGCCATGGCGATCCACACTCCTCTGAGACCCATCCTCGGGGCGAGCCATGCGGCGAGGGTCAGTCTGACGCCCCACATGCTCACCAGATTGATGATCATCGGGCGGAGGGTGTCGCCGGCTCCTACGAACACGCCGTAGGCCACTATCGAGGCGGCGAACATCGGTTCGGCGAAGGCTTCGATGCGCAGGGCTTCGGATCCCAGTCGCCGTATCTCGTCGACGGGCGACATCAGTCCTATCATCTCCGGCGCGAAGGCATACATCAGCACCGCCATCATCGTCATTACCATAATACCGGCGGAGACGGTCATCAGGGAGAAGCTGCGCACGAGGCGGTGCTGCCCCGCCCCGACACTCTGTCCCACGAGCGTGGTGGCAGCCTCCTGAATGCCGTAGCCGGGCATATAACAGAGGCTCTCGGCGGTGACGGCGAAGCTGTTGGCCGCTATCGACATGTTTCCCAGCGGCGCCACGATGGTGGTGCTGACGATCTGCGCGCCGCTCATCATGACGTGCTGCAGAGCCATCGGGGCGCCGATCTTCACCGCCGAGGACAGATATTCGGAGGAATACTGGCTGTCGTCGTTGCGGTGCCACAGCGATAGTTGTCTGTTGCGCACCACAAGGAAATAGCACATCATCAGCGAGGTGATGACGAAGGCTGCCATAGTGCCGAAGGCGGCACCCTTGACTCCCATGCCCAGCACGAAGATGAATATATAGTTGAAGCACACGTCGAGCACACACATCATCACGTTGAGCACGCTGGGGATTTTCATCTCGCCCGAGCACTTGAGCATCGAACCGCAAAGGTTGTTGAGCTGTTCGAAGGGCAGGGTGCAAGAGAAGATGAGGAAATATACTGAGGCGTCGGCGGCTACGTCGGCCCCTCCCCCGAGCCAGAACGGCAGACGGGAGTGGATGGCGATACCGAACGACATCAGCACAAGGCTGTATATAAAGGTGCATACGAAAGCCTGGCGGAGCACCTGGCGTGCCCTTGCGAAGTCGCCGGCGCCGATGAAGTGGGCCACTTGCACGGAGAATCCCATCGCCGAGGCCGTGGTGAGACCACCGAGAAGCCACAGCGTGGTCTCCACGAGTCCTATGGACGCCGACGGTCCGGCACCGAGATGACCTACCATCGAGGCGTCGATGAAAAACATCAGGATGGCGGATATCTGAGCCAGTATCGAGGGTACGGATAGCTGCAGGATAAGGGTGGCCTTATCCCCGCGCGTCAGTTCTTCGTGGTTCCTGATCTTCGCTAATAATTGCTCGCTCTTCCGCATATCGCTGCAAAAATAGGCATTTTATACGAGACAGACACCAAAACGAATGTTTTTTTTAACTAAAATCAGCAAAAACTTGAAATAACGCCTGGATTTCTCCGATTTTTTTTAGTATCTTTGCAATATATTAAATTATGAAAAGGATTTTTTTTGACCATATAAAGATCTTCCTGCTTGTGCTGCTAACCGTCATCGTACAGAAAGCCATCGCAGTAACTTCCCGGACAAGTTCCGGGGAAGCGGCCGCTGATGCGGCTACGCAGGTATACGACAGCGAGAACCCGCTCGTCGTGGGATTCTCGTGGAGTTCCCACCCCTACTCCTTCAACGACGAACAAGGCTACCCCACCGGTTTCGAGGTCGACGTGGTGAAGGCGGTGCTCGGAAGGCTCAAGGTGCCGTATATCATCAGGCTCGAAGACAGGAAGAAATGGCTCAGCGAGGGAAGAGCCGGACACTACGGGCTCTGCCTGGGCAGCGAGGACAACTTCGGCGACTCGGCGGTATTCTACTCCAACTCCGCGGCGTCGCTGGTGAACTCGTCGGTGGCATATCCCAAAGGCAAGAAACTCATCTACGACTTCTCCGACCTGGCAAGAATCAAGGTGCTTGTACTCGAAGACGGATTCATCGCCAACGAGATGAAGAAACGCGGATGGGAGGCCAACGCCATCAACGTGCAGGACGTCAAAGACGCACTCTTCCAGATCGCACGCGACGAGAGAGGACAGATCGTAGCCAACTCGCTCACCCTCGAATGGCTCGTGAAGAAATATCATCTCGACAATATCGTCGTCGAAGATATCAAAGCCCCGCAGAACAAACATGCATTCGCATCGGCCGACAAGGCACTGCTCCATCAGATCGACAGCGTGTTCTCGATCATGGACTCCCACAGCGAGCTCAACGATATCTACGACAAGTGGAACCACAAGGAGGCCGATGACGACGACAAGACCCTGTATTTCTGGATCGCGGTATCGCTGCTGCTCGCCATCATCACCGCTGCACTGGTGATAAAAGTGATCTACTCGCGATGGGAGAAGAAGGCGGCACGCACGGTGAGACTGCAGAACAAACGGCTCATTCAGATGCTCCGTGCGGCCGACTCCGACGTATGGACCTACGACGTGGAGACACAGACCTTTACCGAATACAACAAAGATCTTGAGAAGACAAAAGAAACGACATGGAGCGACAAGGAAGTGCTCTATAGCTCGAAAGACTACAACACGCTGCACAAGGCGATGTACAAACTCGTGAATAAGGTGAGCCGGAAGGAGACATTCCACCAGAACGTGAACGTCGTGGAGGGCGCGGAAGAAAAAATTATCGAGGTGAACCTGTCGGTGCTCGAATCGCATGACGGAAGGCCGGCTGTGATCGTCGGCGTGGAGCACGATATATCGAAAGAACGCCGGCAGATGAAAGAAGACGAGTTCGACCTCTCGAGATATAAGTCGATCTTCGAGGAGTCGCTCATGGATGTCGCCATCTTCGACAATGACGGCAAGTTGAAGACGATGAACAAAAGACTGTGCCGCGCGCTGGGTGCCGGCAGCCCCGACGAAATGGTGAAAAAAGGACTCGGCATCGCCGACTTCAAACCCTTCGGCTTCATCGACACCACAAGCGAAGACACCATTTTCTATACCACCAGCGACGAGGATAACAAATTCTACGACGTCACCTATCTGCCAATCTTCGACGACGACGGCAACAAGATATTCTGCGCCATACAGAGCACCGATATCACAAACGAAATAAACTATTACCACAAGCATCGCGACAACACCAGACGGCTGCAGAAGGCGATGGAGGAAAGAGAGGATATCATGAGCAAGGTGGACTACGCGATACAGCAGAGCAATACCCGCATCGCCGTCTACGACCCCGACAAACGGACGTTCACCAGCTATCGCAACGTAGGAGTGCCCAGAGTGATATACTCCGAACTGCAGATGCTCGCCATGGTGCATCAGGAGTCGTTCGACCTGGCTATCAACCTCTTCTCGCTGCTCGACAAGAAAGACGACGTGGAATTCACCGAGACTATAAAGACGACGCTCAGAAGAGAGGACGGCAACGACACATATCTGGAATTCAACGTGGCGCCGGCAAAAGACAAAGACGGCAATGTGGACCATTACTTCGGATCGTATAACGACGTCACCGACCTGATGGACTCGAAGGAGAAACTCGAAGAGGAGCGCAAGAAAGCCCTCGAGGCGGAAACGGTAAAGAGCTCCTTCCTCAAGAATATGAGCTACGAGCTGCGAACACCGCTCAACACCGTCGTGGGATTCGCCGAACTGCTCGGACACGGAGAGTCGAAAGCCGACGAGGAATTCTTCGTCAACTCGATAAAGAAGAACACCGACAAACTGCTGCAGCTCATCAACAACGCGCTCTACATCTCGCGACTCGACGCCAACACCATCGGAGTGAAGAGAAGACCGCTCGACTTCGCAGCTTTCTTCGACCGCACCGTGAAGGATATGTGGAAGGAACACGGACACGAGGGAGTGAGGCTCATCATCTCCAACCCCTACAAGCATATCACGGCCGAGATAGATCCCGAACTATATGCCAAGATCATCGACAACCTGATTTCCAACGCCGCCAAATTCACCATCGCAGGCGCTGTCAGGGCCACTTACGAATACCACGGAGGCAACCTCACCGTGACGATAGAGGACACAGGACGGGGCATCGACAGCGAATCGCAGAAGAAAGTGTTCGAACGCTTCTTCAAACAGAGGGAGGAAAAGGGCACCGGACTGGGACTGCCTATCTGCAAGGAGATAGTGGAACTGATGAACGGACGAATCGGCGTGGAGTCGACACTCGGGCAGGGCACCATGGTGTGGTTCAGCATACCGTGCGTCGTTTCGGAAAGCAAAAAGAAAGAACTCAAAAACAACGGGTAAGACTATGCGGACAAGAATTATCACCATCATAACAGCATTCATGACGCTCGCAAGCATCGCAGTATGGGCGGACAAGGGGGATGGAAAAAACGTTCCGCTGAGCAGGAAATACAACAAGTCGCACCCGCTCGTAGTGATGGCAGACTGGGAATTCGCTCCCTACGCCTACAGAGACGATAACGGAAAGCCCAGCGGCATCAACATGGAGATAATAGAGAGGATACTCGACAAGCTAGGAGTGGAATATGTCGTCAAGATGAACTCGTGGCCGGAGGTGTTCAGAGCCTTCAACGAAAACAAGGCCCATCTCACCATCGACGTCATCGACGACTTCTCCGGCAACAAGAGTTATTCCTACGGAAACAGCGTAATCAACTACTACCCGCTCTCTATCGTAAGCAGAAAAGAGACGAAGGCGATAAGCCATACCGAGGACATCCCCGACTCGCTCATCGTGGCGGCAAAAACAAACGACTTCGCCACCATGCTGCTCCACCGCATCGGACATAACGGAGAACGCATCATCGAGACGACGCCCGAAAAGGCCCTCGAAGGGGTGAGCAACGGATCGTACGACTTCTTCATCTGGGGAGAGGAACCGCTGAAAATCCTCATGAGGAATCATCACTACAGCAATCTGCAGGTGACCCACCTCAATACCCGTCTGCCCGAAATGAGATTCATCTGCCACGACCAGCAACTGCTCAACGCTATCAATATCGAATACAGCAAAATGCTGGAATACGGGAAGATAACGCAATTGAGAAACAAATGGTTCAATCCTGAATATAAAGACCAAGCGCTCTCGACAAGACAGATACTACTGTTTGCAGCCCTCCTCTTCATCGCGGCATTGCTGATACTGCTCGACATACTATCGTACAGAAGAGTGAAAAAAGCAGAGAAGAAAGCCGAAGACCTGAACAACCTTATGTCGCACTCCGCCCCACAGAACAATACTGCCACGGTATTCGATATAAAAACGAGAAGACTGACAAACGCGGTGGGGCACTTCATTCCCGACGAAGGACTCTCGACGGAAGATGTAGTAGACTGTCTCGACCGTAACAGCCTGAGACTCTTCGAAAACGATATCAAAGACTTTGAGACGGGAAAAATCGACGAGTCGAACCATACCATCAGATGGAACCGCGGAACGGATGAAAATCCCGACTGGAGAGATCTGCAGTTTACCTCCAAGGCCGAGAAAGACAAAAAAGGCAAGACGGAGAGAATCTTCTATACCGCTTTCGACATCACCGACGAGCTGGCCAAAAGAAAGGATTTCCAAGACATGAAATGGATATACCAGCAACTCCAGAAGAGCACACTCTACGGACTGGGATTCTACACACCCGACGGAACATTCCTCTCGTCGAACGAAAATATGCCGAAACTGTTCCGGCTCACCCACGGCGACAGTGCGAAACTCGAAGACCTCAACCTCTACGAGGAGGAGGTGCTGGCAGGATTCAGAAGCGTCAACGACTATGAACAGCTGCATATCTGCCACAAATATACCCCTTACGGCAGTGATGACCCCAGATATCTGGAGATGAGATACTATCCCGTGACGGACAAAAACGGAAAGATAATCGTTGTCGAACTCAGCGTCGTCGACATGACAGAAAGACGGAAAATGTATGCCGAAATTCTGCAAAACGAACAGAAGATCAAAGCCACCGACGAGAAATCAAAAGAATATATGCAGCAGCTGAGCTACATGATACAACACTCGAAGATGACAGTGTGGAAATTCAACGACGACCTCAGCAGATATATGGTCAGCAAAGATTTCTACACCTATGTGGAAGGCATCTCGCTCGACGACTTCGGAAAACTCTGTCTCGACGACACGAAAGACGAATGGCAGAAACTGCTGAATGTGCTCAGAAGCGAGTCGACAGAACCCGTCAGCGCACTCATCCACGTGAAGCATAACATCTTCACCACCAGCGACACATGGATGGCCATAAGCTGCACGCCGGAGATGGACGAGAGCGGAAAGAAAATCAACTACTTCGGACTCTCGCGCGACGTCACCGAACTGATGCACCTCGAACAGCAGCTCAAACACGAGACGGAAATGGCCAACGACTCCGGACGGCTCAAGGGTCTCTTCCTCGCCAATATGAGCCACGAGATAAGAACGCCGCTCAACGCCATCGTGGGATTCTCAGAACTCCTCGACTCCGTGGAGGGGGAAGAGAGAAACGAATTCCTCAGAATGATAAAAAACAACTGCGAACTGCTCATGCGGCTTATCAACGATATCCTCGACCTGAGCGAGATGGACTCCAACGGACTGACCATGCGGCCGCAGGAGACGGAGTTCTCGCAGAAGTTCAGCGATATCTGCGCAACACTGAAACAGAGGGTGACGGAGCCGAAAGTGGAATTCATCGAGGACAATCCATACAAGTCGTTCAGAACGGTGATCGACACCGGAAGAATATCGCAGGTGATCATCAACTTCGCCACAAATGCCATCAAATATACGAGACAGGGACACATCAAAGTGGGATACAAATACTCCGACGACGGACTATACATGTACTGCGAAGATACCGGTTCGGGTATTCCCAAAGACAAGAAAGACAAGGTGTTCGACCGATTCTTCAAACTCGACGACTTCGTGCAGGGAACGGGTCTCGGACTGTCGATATGCAAAGCTATCGCTAATGCCTGCAAGGGAAAGATCGGCGTCGACTCGGAAGAAGGAAAGGGAAGTACGTTCTGGCTATGGATACCCTGCCAGGCTCACTTTACAGAGAAATAAGTCGTGCGAAAAGATATGAATAAGGAATCAAGCAACAAACTGCATATCCCCGCCGAATGGGAACGGCAAAAAGCGGTGCAGCTAACCTGGCCGCACGCTGATACCGACTGGAAGCCGATCCTCGGGGAGATAAGTGCCACATACGTGGAGATGGCGAAAGCTATCGCGCAAAGGGAATCGCTGATCATAGCCGGCCAGGGTCTTAACGGGGCGCGACGACTGCTCGCGGAAGCCTTGCCCGAAGAGAGTTTCGGCAGAATCACCTTCCACGAATGCCCGAATGATGATACCTGGGCGCGCGATCATGCTTTCATCACTCTGAAAGACGAACGGCAGACGCGGCTCCTCGACTTCAGATTCAACGGATGGGGTGGAAAATTCCCGGCAGAGAAAGATAATGCGATAAACAGGAACCTCTACGACAACGGTATCGTCAGCGGTAAATACGTCGACCACAACGACTTCGTGCTCGAAGGGGGATCGATAGAGAGCGACGGCAACGGCACTATCTTCACAACATCGCAATGTCTGACGGCGCCGGGCAGAAACCAACCGCTTTCCACCGACGAGATAGAGGCACGACTGAATGAGTATCTTTCCGCCGAGCGCATTGTATGGATAAACCACGGGCATATCGAAGGTGATGATACCGACGGACATATCGACACGCTGGTGAGAATAGCTCCCGACAACACCTTATTATATGTGGGATACGAAGATGGCAGAGACGAGGAACTGAAACTGATGGAAGACGAGCTCAGGATGCTGAAGACGAAAGACGGAGAGCACTACCGGCTGTTGCGATTGCCTATGCCCTCTCCCATCGAATACGAAGGCGACATACTACCCGCCACATACGCCAATTTCCTGGTGATCAATGGTGCCCTGCTCGTGCCGGTATACGGTCAGAAGGAGAACGACGACGAGGCGTGCGGCATCATCGCCAAGGCCTTTCCTGACAGGGAGATAGTGAGAATCGACGCCCGATGGATCATCGTGCAGCACGGATCAGTGCATTGTTGTTGTATGAATTATTTTTAGATTATGAGAAAGATAAAAGTGGGACTGGTGCAGCAGCATAATACTGCCGACATCGAAAACAATATACACCGTCTGGAACAGAGCATCAGGCAAATGGCTTCCGAAGGTGCTCAGATGATAGTATTGCAGGAACTGCACAACGGGCTCTATTTCTGTCAGGAGGAAAATGTAGACTGTTTCGACATGGCGGAAACGATACCGGGGCCGTCGACAGAGCGCTTCGGCAAGCTCGCGGCCGAACTGAAGGTGGTGATCGTCACTTCGCTCTTTGAAAAGCGGTCGACAGGACTATATCACAATACCGCGGTGGTGTTCGACTCCGACGGAAGCATGGCCGGCAAATATCGAAAGATGCATATCCCCGACGATCCCGCTTACTACGAGAAATTCTACTTCACTCCCGGAGATCTCGGATTCAAGCCCATCGACACATCGATAGGAAGACTCGGACTGATGGTGTGCTGGGATCAGTGGTATCCCGAGGGTGCCCGCCTGATGGCTCTCAGCGGCGCCGAGATGCTTATCTATCCCACTGCCATAGGATATGCCTCCAACGATGATGGGGAGGAACAGCAGCGGCAGAGAGAGGCGTGGACTACAGTGCAGAGAGGACATGCCGTGGCAAACGGCATTCCGGTGATCGCGGTAAACAGAGTGGGATTCGAGGATGATCCTTCGCATCAGACTGACGGAATCAGATTCTGGGGAAGCAGTTTCGTGGCAGGACCTCAGGGGGAGATGCTCGCACGACTGTCGGAAACGGAGGAGGAAAACCGTATCGTGGAGATTGATATGGAACGGAGCGAGAATGTGAGACGGTGGTGGCCCTTCCTGAGAGACAGAAGAATAGAGAATTACAAAGGTATCACGCGACGGTTTATCGACGACTGAAAACCGAAAAAGTCACAAAGTCAAACTTCAAATTATACTACCTTCTTATCCTATCAGTTCCTTCAGACTATATATAATTCTGTCGGGAACACTTTCGTCATATTCCTTGTCAGTCCATCCCTCTCCCTGGAGCCATACCGCCGACATTCCCACCTTCTTCGACGGCACCACATCCTTATAAAAGCTATCACCCACGGAAACTATCTCCCGGGGAGAAATTCCGAGCCGCTGCACTCCGATCTCGAAAATCCGCGGATCGGGCTTCCTCACTCCCACCAGCGTGCTGTCGACGACGCCCACGAAATATCCCTCGAGCCCGAATTCTTTCAGCACCGACGGGGTATTCCCGTAGAAATTAGTGACAAGAACAAGCGGACAACTGTCGCTCAATGCCGACAAGACGGATTTATTGTCGCCGATAGTGTTCTCCACATCAGCATACAGAGAATCGAGCAGCATCGAGGAATATCGGCCTATATCGCTATCGTCGGGATGCCACTGCGAATGCTCGCGCAGATAGTCGAGTTCGATGCTGATCTTAGTGTCTAGAGTCATCTTGAAAGTATAGTCAGGCAATATGATATTACTCTTCGACAACTGCCGTTCGGCAAATACGTAAGCATCGCGGAATTCCTGCTCGCTGACGGGCACTTCAACCCTCTCGTAAGCATGCCACAAGGCCTTGCCCCAATGGCAACCGTCTGTATCGATTGTACCGCCGAAATCAAATATATACCCCTTTGCCTGCATAATTCTCCTCAATTATTTTGCATACTTTCTTCGAGAACGTCTCATGAGTGTTCCGCATATACATATACACCATATTATATACCGTAATCTCGATGAGCATATATAGCCATGGAATATTCAGCAGACAAGTGATATAGAGAATGATAGCACGACTGTTGAACGACAGGAAATTAGCGTTGGGCATCAGCGGACGGCTCACATCGCGCAATGTTTCCAAAATAGACTTTTCCTGCGGCGAGTCCGCCGATGCGGCATCTATCCCCTTCTCGTTCATCACTTTATACAACTTCTGGAATTCAGGAGTCCTCTTCTCCTGACTTCTGCAATATCCGGCATAATTCACCCGAAAGATATACTCCAGCGTCTTTCCTTCCGCCTTAGCCTTGTCAGCCAGCGCCTTCTGCTCTTCCGAAGTATCCAGCTCGCTGCCGTTACGCCCGTTAAGGAAGAACAGATGCACCTGTCGGTAGTAGTCGGCAAGCGAACTCTGAGGAGAGTGCGACAACGCTCCCGAGAGAATCGCCAGAAGCCATATCCAGATGCCCCATTCGGTGGTGGTGCCGGGAATAGTCTGCCCCTGAAGCCTGAGACAAAGAGCGAGATAGATGGAGAAAAACCAAACATCGCCCGACAAACCGTCGAGAATCCTGCCTACAAGCGATGTCTTTCCCGAAAGACGAGCCATCTGACCGTCGGTGGAATCGCAGAGATTGGCAAGCACCAAAAGCAAGATTCCCAGCAGGTTGTGATAGATATCAGTGAAATAAAACATCACTCCGGCGCCTATTCCGAGGAATATCGACAGAATGGTGATCACATTGGGATGAATGCCCAGCTTGTTCCATAGAAGAGCGAAGACGAGACCTATCGGCCGGGTGAAAACGATATCTATCCACTCCTCCGTATCCTTCGACTTCAGCGAAGCCTTGTACAGTTCAAAGAAAGTTCCGCTCTTGCTCATATTTTTTTCTTACGAATCATTTCCACTATTGCCTCGGCAGCCTCCTCACGGCAACTGGCGAAACTGGGCCAGTCGTTGAAATCGATGATACAGAAGTCGCTGTCGTCGCTGATGATGCAGTCGCCTCCGTACACGTCTATACCCACGAGCGATGCCAGGCGTTCGGCTTCGGCCCTGAGTTGCGACACGGAAAAACGATAATGATTAGGGGGAGTGTCCTGATGCATGCATTTGCCGTTACCAATCTCGGCGGGATATACAAAACGGAAGAAATCGGTGTTCATCACACCGTAGAATTTCACCAGGTCGCCCTCCACATTCGCGCTCACCACCACATCTTTGGCGCCACGGCTGAAGAGACGTTGCTTTGCCTCGTCGATCTTTGTCTCGTCGTCTACGAAGATAATATCATCGCTCGACTGCGCCGCCTGATCGCCACGCTTTATCCAGTATCCGGAGTTGCTTTTCAGAGGAGGCATCTTGATGCCGTTGCGCCGCATCATCGAGTCGAGGCGATAGCGGATGCATGCCGAGACACTCGCGGGAGTGTTCACCACCACGGCGCCCTTCCTCTCCTTCTCAAAGAGCAGTTTGATAGTGCCGTCGAGTCTTCCCATCGACAAGATGAGAGCCCCGCTGTCGGCCTCGGTGAAGTCGGCCTCCCGGATAGTCCTGACGTCGTATCCCAGCACCCCGAGTCTGCCGCTCACGGCCTGCAGGATCTTAGCGTCATTATCTATATTTCCGGGCGAGAACTGTTCTGCTCTCCTTATCGCCAGTATCTTGTCTTTCATTTTAGAAATAATTCAGCCTTTTCCACATCTTCCTTGTGGTCGATATCAAGAATTTTGCCCATCGGAAACGCCTTCAGCCTCATGCCGTCTTTGAGCAGAGCGCGCTGGAAGTTGCGCATTCTCTTCTCTCCTCTGCCGATGCATTCACGGAGCGTAACGATAGAGATGGGAGTCAGTCCGTAGATTCCTCCCGACACGTATTTGTAATCGCCCGGAACATCGTAGAATCCCGTGATATTGCCGTTATCATCGGTATCGACATACAGAGGCGACTCGTCGTCGATGAAATCCGTTACCGCCATTATTCCGTCGCTAGTCTTGTTTTCGGCTGCCTCCGCGAAAGTCTTCGAGAATCGGGCGAAAAGTTGCTCGTCGAAGATAGTGTCAACGGTGGTGAGCACAAACGGTCCTCCGGCCAGATAAGGGCTTATCTCGAAGAAGCTGTGCATGGAACTCTCCGTACTCATCACGATGAATTTCAGAGGCACGTTTCTGCCGCCGAGTCCCCGTGTCTGCATTTCCATCAGATGTCGCCTCACGCTGATGCTCTGATCGTTGCAGATGATGACTATCTCCTCGGCTTCGTTATCGAGGAAGATTCGTATCAGTCGGTCGATGAGCATCTCTCCGCCTACCTTGACAAGAGGTTTCGGCGTTGCGATGCCTTCATTTGCCAGTCGCGAACCTTCGCCCGCTGCTATTATAGCGTATTTCATCTTTTTTCGGTTTTTAGAATGTAACTCGGAACATAAATCTCACGCCGTGCTTCTGGGCGGTCGGCAGCTCGAGATAGTTCAGTCGTCTTACATATTCAACGTGCAGTATCTTGAAAATATTGTGCACGCCGATCATTAGTTCCCAATATGGTTTTTTGCTATCCATGATATACGACCCTTCAGGGAATGGCATCAGGATGGCATCTCCCGCATTTTCAGAGAGATAGGGATTGTTCTTGTCGGTGAGGGTTCCCCATAGTCCCTTCACTCCGATATACTCTCTCCATTTGAGTTTTTTGAGCAGGGGGATACGGTTGAAGATTTTTCCGTTGAGGTCCCACGACACTTCGAGCGAAGCATATCTGTCGTTGAGGAACTCCATATTATTAATAAGGTTGAAGGTCTCATCCTCGATGATATATCCCAGGTTGGCCCTCGGCATGATAAGGAGAGGGTAAGGCACTTTGTCCCAGATGATTCCGCTCTTCAGATAGCAGTCGATCTTTCCCCAGCTCTTCATCCAGAATCGTTTGTAGAGTTCCAGCTGGGAGTAGTTGTAGTTATACTGTCCGCCGAGCACTCCCTTTATTCCCACGGTATGTCCGAGCACGAATACCGGAGCGTCGAGATTCAGCGGCACTCGCCGTTGTTTCGTGCTGATGAAGGTCTCTCCCGGAGCGATACGTATCTCGGCATGGGCCTCGGTATATCTTATCTTTCCGTTTCTGCCGCTTGGCGAGATGGTGAGATCGGGATTGGCGCTCAGGTCGGCGAGAGTCCAGAAGGCGTGGTTTCCGATGGCTTCGTTGGCCTCGGTCTTAAGTCCGACGGTGGTTTTGAATCCCCAGTCTTCCTCTCTCTCGAAGAGCAGTTCCTGGCGGTTGTAGAGCACCATCTTGTCGATATCCGCCCACTTCATCGCCACGAAGATATTATCCTTATCCGTGCGGATGTATTTATCCGAGGGCAGCGCCACATCGTAGGTCGACGTGAAAGTGAGCGTGCGCTTGGGGAATTCTCTCTGCGTATATTCCTTCTCGTTGAAGGAGTAGCAGAGTTCGCCTTTGTAATAGTTGTTGTTGGTATCCCATCCGTGGGCGAAATATCCGTTGGCGAACCAGTGTTTGTTGAGGTTGGCTGTCGTCTCGGCGCTGATTCTTGTTCTGAATCCGTCGTAGAAGTTTCGCGTGATCATCGTGTTGACGGGTCCTATATCCACCTTCGAGGGCGATCCTGTCTCGGCGAAATTCTCCACGAGGGCTCTCATTCCCCAGATGATATACTTCCACCCCTTGAGCTGCTCTATGCGATGCAGGAAGGCATCCATCGAACTCTCTCCTTTCGAGAGTTCCACGGTGCGGTAGTTGTTCCAGAAGGAGTCGTCTTTCATATCGGCGTCAGCGAGTTTCTTCTCCGCGGCTTTTCCTTTGAAGAGATTCTTCGGAATCACGTCGAAGGCGTAGTTCGACAGTCGGGTGGTTTTCACCACGAGGGCTTTCGACAGGAATTTCGCTACCAAGAGTTCTATCACCATATCGTCGGTGGAGAGCACCCATTCGCCGTTGTCGAGTTTGGTATACTCCTGCGTTATTTTCATGTTATCCACAAAGTTGACGTCGGATTTCTTCGGTATGGTGAGGTTGCATTTCTTCACATGTAGGGTGGAATCGGTGAGAACGTATAGCTCTCCCCGGAATCCGAAGTCTTGCTGGTTGTTGGGAAGGAACTGCAGATGATAGCACAGGTCTTTGTCCACATACACCGTATCGACGATATAATAGCGGTAGAAGGCGATGGCATCCTTTCCGATAGGACTGGTGAAGGGATACTGCAGCAGCCGCATCTGATCGTCGTAAATGTCGACGTCGGTGAACACATCCTTGAGCAGATTGGTGATGATATCTCCCGTCTCGAAGAATTTGTTGATACCGTTGTTGTTTTCTCCCATCACGATGGTCTTTTCCGACTTGGGGTCTTTTCGGTAGATATGATGTGTCACGAGTTCGTCGACGGTGAGAGGCAGCGTCAGTTTGTCGTTCGCCGGGTTCACCTCTACATAATCCTTCAGCCATTTAGACTTCTTGAAGATACCCTGCTCCAAATCTTTCTCGTTGAGGTCGTTGAGGGCTGTCGTAATCTTCTGATATCTGTCGTACTGGTAATAATCATGGTTTGCCAGATCCGTTTTCTTCTTCGCGGCAATCACCCTTTTCATCAGTTCCACGGCGGGATTGTTCTTCCGGCTGTATTTGCTTCTCTTCGTCTTGACGACCACCTCCTTCAGATGCTTCGTCTCCTGCTGCAGGGCGAAGTGCAGTTCATTAGGGGTCTTCTTGTCAATCATTATCTTCTGCGACTTATATCCGACGGCGCTGATTGTGAGATACCATCCCTCGTGACGCTCTATCTGGAAGCGTCCTTTGTCGTCGCCCGACACCATCACATGATTGCCTCTGTAGATGGCGCTGGCGTAGGGGATGCTGTCTCCCGTCTGGGCGTCGACCACCCATCCTACCAGCTGGGCGGCAGACTGAAGCGTGACGAGCATCGCGAATATAGTGAGAAAAAATAATCTTTTTACCTTCATCTGATGTAATTGAAATAGTTATCCATGAATTTAGCGAAGAAACGGGTCTTCATCAGCCATCGCTCGAAGAGGAAGATGCCGAGGATGGCGGTGAGAATACCCAGAATCACGTCTATCACATAGTGATGTGTCGAATATACGGCTGTCCACCATATCCCGACGCAGATTACGGCAAACAGTGCTGTCATCCATCTGCCGGAGCCCGATCGGGCGCAGTAGTAGGTGGTAACCATCATATATGCTGCATGCAACGATGGCACTGCCGCGAAAACATTGGTATTGTTGACGTATATACTGCCGAATACGGGGAAGCCCACCAGCTCGTCGAATCGTGCAAGTCCGGCAGTACTGCCTCCGGTGTTGAAAATCGGCTCGAATCCGTATTGCAGCACATACCATGGCGGTGCTGCGGGATGTACGTAATATCCCACGAATCCGATGAGGTTGACGAAGAGGAAACACCATCCGAAGCGTATCATCCAGTCTCTCTTTCCGGCGAAGAAGAGGTATACCGCAAAGGCGAGGGGTACGGGCACCCAGCAGAGATAAAACACCCCCGCGAGGAAGTCCAAGAACGCGGTGCTGTGGTTGGTGAAGAACACTCCCGGAATCACCCTCTCCGCTCCGTCGATAACGCCGAATAGCGACAGTTCGGCATCATACAGGCCTCGCGTGTCGATATCGTTTACGAGATAGCTCGGGAAGAGTCCCAGCGAACCGTAGAAGATGCCGAAGAGCGCCCATGGCAACATGCCGAGCACAAACTTGATGATGTTACTTATCGCGGTTTTCAATTTGTTTCTTGCAATAAATTATTCTCCAGAAGGCGGTGATATTGGCGAAGAGCGCGATGAACGCCATCGCCCACTCCATGATTTCCATGCAGCAGAAGATTCCCGTGAGGAGGGCCGCCACGAAGGTGATCACCACCCTCTCCGGCCGCTGGAGGAATCCCACCTTGCATTCCAGTCCGAGACCCTCGGCTCTGGCACGGATATAACTCACCATTATCGATCCCATCATCGCCACGAAGGTGACGAGAGCCCACACATTCTCGCCCGTGGCGAAGAAGAAATAGTTCACTGCCAGAAGAGTCACCATCTCGCTGTATCGGTCGAGAATGGAGTCGTACATGGCTCCGAACGTGGTCTGCATGTTCCCCAGACGGGCCACATGACCGTCGAACATGTCGAACATACTGCCCACGATGAGCACGATGCCGGCGATGAGGAAGTCGCGGTATACCTCGCCGGCATCCGTCGACGCCTTGACGAAATACCATGCAGCCACGACATTCAGCACAAAGCCGACAGTCGTAACCATATTGGGGGTAAGACCTATCTTTATCATCCCCTTCGCGATGGGGGTTATCAAAGTGTGAAGCGCTCTGTCGAGCCAGTCCCTAGCCTTCATATATCTGTTTCTTTGTTATGACTAAACTTTACCGGGCGGTATACGAACAGCCTCTGCATCTGATAGTTCCACAGGAATCCTACCAACACCGCCACGATTATCTTCGGCACGAGGAAGTAATCCTCGAAATAGTATTGCAACGTATCGCGCACCCAGGGTATCTTTCTGAGCGACTCGGTAAGCAGATACGTGCCGCCGGTATTCAGGAAGATGCTCCCTATCCATACGATGAGGAATTTCATCGCCACATACCGCTTGCGCTTGTCGCGGCTGTGAAACACCCACTTGTAATTCACTATGCAGTTGAATATCCCTCCGCATACCGATCCGATGAACGACGCCCCGACGTAATACATGCCGAAGAGGGCCCGGACGAGAATCGTCACCACGAAGTCGAGGAGAGTGGAGAGCTGCGAAGACAACTGCGCCCGGAGAAACTGGAAGATACCCTCCCCGTCTTTCATGCGAGTCCACGCCTTGCCGGACATCTCCTTCATCTTCATTCTATCCACCATCGGCACACGATTAGTATTACTGCACTATATACTCCCGCCAGAATGTCGTCGGCCATGATGCCCCACCCTCCGGGGAAGCGCTCCATCCGGCGCACGCCGAGCGGTTTGGCGATATCAAAGAATCTGAAGAGCACGAGCGATGCAAGGGCATACATCCACCAACGGTCGTCGCCGGGCACCACGAGCAGGGGGATCATCACTCCCACCATCTCGTCGACGACCACTCTCGACGGATCTCCTCCCCATACCTTCTCGGAATTGGTGGCCGCGGGGATGCCGAGCACAGTGAAGAGTATCAGCAGTATGAGCAGGATGCCCTGACACCACCGGAAAGGTAACAGGAAATAGAGCAGCAGCCATATCAGACATGCCACTATCGCTCCCATCGTCCCAGGCGCAAAGGGGGAATAACCGGATCCGAAACCCGTAACCAACAGCCTCTGCCAGAAGCCGAAACCCTTGTTGCCTTTGTCGTTATTACTCTTCATCAATTCACGCAATATTGCAGGGTGCAAAATTAATAATAAATCCTTAAATGAGAAAACTTTTTAGCAAAATTTATTTTCCTAAACGACATAATAGGTTTTTTTATGTTTTTCCCGCCCGCATTATTCGTCGTTTTCCTTCTTTCCGAAGTTCTCGTCGACCTTGATCAGCGATGCCACGGTAAACGAAGCCAGACACGATATCATCACGATGACGAAGAACCATCTGTAGCCCACCGCCTCCTGTATCGCTCCGGCGAAGAGTCCGGGGATAAGCATCGACAGAGCCATGAAACCCGTACACAGAGCGTAGTGCGACGTCTTGTGCTCGCCCTGACTGAAGTATATCAGGAAGAGCATGTAGGCCGTGAAACCGAAGCCGTATCCGAAGTTCTCGAGGAAGATGCAGAGATTGATCACGAAGAAACTGTCGGGCTGCATATATCCGAGGTACACGTATGTGATGTTGGGTATGGTGATCGCCACGGCCATCGGCCAGAGCCATTTCTTCAGTCCGTCCTTGCTTGCCGCCCATCCGCCGAGAATACCGCCGAGGAGGAGTCCGATGACTCCGATGGTGCCGTTGACAAAACCGAGTTCCTGCGGTGACAGTCCCAGTCCTCCGGCCGATCTGAGATCCTGCAGGAAGAGCACCGACACCTCACTCAGCAACGCCTCGGGCAGACGGTAGAGGAGCATGAAGCAGATAGCTATGATGATGCCTTCCTTTTTGAAGAACGAGGCGAAGGTCTGGCAGAATTCCACCATTATCTCTCCTGCCTTGGGTTTCTCATGGTCGGCGTCTTCCGACGGATGGGGAAGGATATAGCGGTGGTAGAGATAGAGGGCGATGAAAAGACCGGCGAGACCGTAGAATATCAGTCCCCAGGTAAACTGTATCTGTCCGCGGAACTGTACCTGAAGGATGCCGACGAGCATCACGAGGAAGCCTTTGCCGAAGATCCATGCCAGACGGTAGAAGGTGCTTCTCACACCCACGAACCATGCCTGGTCGTGCTGGCTTAGTCCGAGCATGTAGAATCCGTCGGCTGCAACATCGTGCGAGGCGCTGGTGAAGGCCATAAGCCAGAAGAAACAGATGCTGCCCTGCAGCCACAGGTCGGTCTGTATCGTGAATGCCACTCCGCCGTAGGCGGCGCCCAGCAGCAGCTCCATGGCGTAAATCCACCACCGCTTGGTCTTGATGAGGTCGATGAACGGGCTCCACAACGGCTTGAGCACCCACGGAAGATAAAGCCACGAGGTGTAGAAAGTGATCAGCGTGTTGCTCAGTCCCATCTGCTGATACATGATTACCGACAGCAGCGTAACGGCCACATTCGGCAGTCCTTCGGCAAAATACAGTGTGGACACCCACGCCCACGGACTTACTTTGTTTTTCATTATCTTTATTGTCTTTTTGCTTGTTTCCGTTTATCAATATAGTTTCTTTATCTCCGCGCCGTTGTAGTAGTGGAGCAGTATGCGGTTGTAGGAATATCCTCTGGCTCCCATCACCGCGGCCCCTATCTGGCACAGTCCGACGCCGTGCCCCCATCCGGCTCCCGTGATTTCGAATGCCGAGGGTACTCCTCCCCTCTCCCCTTTCTTGTCCACCACGAAGGCGCTGCTCAACAGATGGGTCTCGCTGAGAGCTCGTCTGATCTCCAGTTCCTTGCCGATGGTGTATGTGCGCTTCTCGCCTACGATCTTCATCTTGCAGATTCTGCCGCTGCGCCCTCTCTCCACCGGCACGAGGTCGATGATGCGCCCGAAGTCGACCTTCAGTTTGCGGCTGATGAGCTCCGACAGTTCTTCCTGGGTGTATTCCACCTTCCAGCGGTAGAAGTTTTTCGTCTCGAGGTCGTAGTCGTTGAGCACCTCCGCGAGAATCTCCTTATCCTCGGTATTGCAGAAAGTGTCGGGATTGCCGAGTATCCACTTCCGGGCGTTCTCCTCGACGGTGAGGTCGGGCATCGGATTGTATTTCAGGTCTTTCGCCGGGATGTCCGACGGGCGGTCGACGACTGATGTGAGGTATGACTTAGGCACGTCTTCCCAACAGTATTGGAACTCTTCCGTAATACCTCCGCAGCACTTTGAGAATCGTGCGTCGCAGATCTCTCCGTCGCTCATGAGCACCTGGCCGCGGGTCTGTCTGATAGCTTGTTCGGCCTCGGGACGTGTCTGTTTCGTCAGTCCCTGATATCTCTGGCAGTGGTCGTCGGCGCATACGTCGAAGATGGTATGGTCTTCACGGTCGTACCAGCGTATCAGTTCGTCGTCTTTCTTTATGAAGGAGAAGAAGTTGTTGGTGCCTTCGGCCATCTTCTTTCTCTTGGCCATCTGAGCCAGAAGCCACGAACGGCTGATCACGGCATGCGCCTTGAGCAGTTCGATACCCGAGGTAGCTTTCATCTCGCTCGATATCACGCTGGTGAGATATTGTTCTACGGGCAACTGATTGATAGCTACTATCTTGTCCGACTCCACCACGAGATGCAGAGCGCCGCCGAACACCTGTGTCTCTTTCCTCTCCCAGTGGAAGTTGATGCCGATGATTACATCGTAGATCGAGAATGAGGCATCGGGCGATACGGGACTGAACGTAAGTGACTGATATTGGCTGCCGCGCCAGAGGATGCCTCCTTCGGAGAATTCCACCTCCTGCCGGCCTTCTATAACCTCGCCCTTGGCGACATACGGAGCGTTGAGTTCGAATTTTATCTTGGTGCCGCTGACGATGCCCACCGTCACCTCCGGTTCTTTCATCTTCGGCCGTTTCTGCTTGTCCTGCAGCAATGTCTCTCCGTTCTTGGAGATATTTTTCACGGCCTTTTTGAAGTCGTCCTCTCCCAAAGCCACCTCCCTGAGTATCGCCAGCGCGCTCTCCGATGTCAGCGCGTCGAAATCTTCCTTTCTCGGGGTGATGATCATTCCCGCCATGTCGAGGGCTCCGGGACTCACCATCGGCTGCGGATAACAGTCGGGGCGGTGCTTGCTGCGGGGTATCACCACGAAGAGATACTGCTCTTCTTTCCATCCGAGGATGTTCATCATCGGCTCTGTCTCATCGTCTCTCTTGGGAAGGGAACGGTATACGCAGCGGAAGAGTTTCTCGGCTTTTTCCTGCGTCTTGCAGCGGATGAGCAGCGTCGGAGTGGCGGCGTCGGAAACCACCGATATGTCGTTGTCGTCGTCGATGGCCGCGATGACATTGAGGTTGCGCGAGAGCATCGGCCATTGTGTCTGCAAGGGCACTATGCCGCTTGTTCCGGCCTGGAAATGCAGATGGTCGGGAGCCGAGGCTCCGCACTTGGGACCGTTATAGAACACCATCAGGTCGGGGTATGTCTTGAGCAGTTTGAATAGCTCTGCGAAGTTGCCTGCGATGGTCTGCGGCTGATGCTTGCGCGAGGGTATGGTGAAATGTGTGGGGAGTATGGGGAAGGGGTTGACGAGGATGTCGAATTTCGAGTCGAAGATTTTCACTCTCTGCTCCCCGGGCCTGTTTTTCTCACACAGGAAACAGGGTCGCTGGCCGAGTGTTTTCTTATCGATCTTCGCGCCTGTCGACACTATTCTTGCGGGATTATACTGCTTCATTATGGCCTTCTCTCCCACCGGCAGTTCCTTGGTCTGCACGTCTTTGAGATTTCGGTAGTTGTCTCTTGCCATGTCCCATCTCTCCAGCTGCATATTGAAGAACCGTCCTATCTGCGAGTCGTCGAGGAAGTCTTCCTTTCCCGACAGTTTGTGCTGACGGGCCTTGAGTTCCAGGGTGCGCAGCCGGTCTTTGTATGTATTGTTGGCGTTGATGCGGTCGATGCTGAGGGCCGCGTCGCTGTTGCCTCCCCACCGACGGCAGAGGTATAGTTCGTCGTAGATCCGTCCGATGCGGTATGATCTTGAGAAGGCGAGGCCCATGGCGTAGTCTTCGCCGTAGCTGGTATTGGGGAATGCTATCTGTCGTGCCAGCGGGGTGAAGAAGGCTCTCGGGGCACCGAGCCCGTTGATTCTCAGGGCGTTGTTGCATCCGTTGTCGTCGGTCCACTCCTTATGGTCGATGAGTCCAGGCGGCAGTGTGTTGAGGTCGAAGTCGCACATGCGGTATGATCCCACGATCATGGCGGCCTTCTGTTTGTAGAATGCGTCGACGATGGTCTGCAGCGTCTTGGGCGAGGAGTAGAGGTCGTCGCTGTCGAGTTGCACGGCAAACCGTCCGCAGCGGTCGTCGTTGATGGCTCTGTTCCAGCATCCTCCGATGCCGAGGTCGTCTCTCTCGGGGATGATGTGCACCACTCTCGGATCACCGTTGTAGCTGTCGAGTATCTCGGTGGTCTTGTCGGTGGAATGGTTGTCCACGACGATGATGTTATACTCGAAACTGGTCTTCTGGTCGAGGGCGCTTTCCACGGCGTCGCGGATGGTTTTTTCTCTGTTTTTCACGGGAATGATGACAGATGCCTCGATGCCGAAGTCCTGTTCGTTGAAGTCGGGGTCGGTATAGTCCTTGGGATTGATGAGGGCTCCAACCTCCGACAGATGTGCCGTGCAGGCTTTCTCCATCTCTATCTGCACCTCGCGGTTGCGGGGATTGACATAGTCGAACTGTTTCTCACCGCTCTTGCGGTTGTCGGTTTCCACTTCGGTGTAGAGGTATTCGTCGAGGTGGAAAATCTGTCCCTGACGGCTGAGGGAGAGCCTGAGGTCGTAGTATCCGGCATACTGGTAGTCTTTGTCCTGTGCTCCGCGGGCGTACTTATGCAGCTGCTCGCTTCTCACGAGGATGACGCTTCCGAAGTCGAAGTCATCACGCAGGCTGCCTTCCTGGTAGTCGATGCAGGGATGCTTCTCAAGCGCGGGGGCCTCACCGGGGTTGTCAGAGGGGCGCAGCTGGAAGTGGTCGGCATAGAGCATCACGGCCTCGCTGTCGGATGCCACGCGGAGCATCCTCTCGAGAGAGCCGGGATGGAAGTCTACCGGTGTCGTCTTGGTGCAGCAGAGGGCGTACTCTGCCGAACAACTCTCCTCGATGGCGAGTATGGTGTCCACCGATGTCAGGTTTTTCACTATCATGTAAGTGCAGCCTTGGGGCAGGTCGTTGTCGTAGGCTGTCTGCTCACTTACCAGCAGATATATGTTTTTTACGGTCCTGCTGCTTTTCAACCGTTCTATAGTGTCGCTTATGGCCTGCGGAGTCTCGCATGGCACGAAGCAGTCGATTTTTTCACGCATAGAAATTTCTATTTTCAGGGGTCTTGGAAGCATCAGCTTCAAATATGGGACAAAAGTACAAAAAAAATGTGAGACGCACAAATATTAGTCGGTTTTTTATGAGATATTAGGCATAATAATTTGATTTAAGCCGCAGATCGGGAATTCCAAGCCGTTTTGAGCAAGGTAGATATGTATTCGAGCAAAATATAACAAACAGAAGCTTAGCAAACTGCGACCTTAATGTATAATTTTACAGAATACAAGAAGAAAAAAGTATTGGCGCGTATGTCGCGCACGCGTTACAGTAAGAGTTAGGAAAATTTTCCTCACACCTAACGCAAAGTGTGACCAAGTCTTTGCGTGCCAGTAGTTTCCACCGCGTAAGGTATTCATAACCTATACGCAAATCTACGCGTTTTTATTATTTTTAACTTTTTCCTGATTGTAGTTTTTGTCTCGCCTCGAAATAATTCAAATATTTGATATGCAGAATTTTGTCTTCATCGTTACGCTCAAAAATCGACTCTTCTCGATGGAGACACCGAACACATATTTATTTAGTAAGCCATACCCGTCCCTTCATCTTGAAATAACTACTTAATTATCAGTTATTTACAAATCCGCATTTCCTCGTTTTTATAAATTCATGTCGATTTCGGGAAAATGCATGATGTATTCGTTCGTCATCCATTTCATGAATAAAAAAATCCATGAAATGCAGAAAAAAATCCATGAAGTGGATTTTCAGAAAGCCGAAATGAAGGTCTCGGAAATTTTGGGCGTTTTGAAGTCTGCTTTTCGAGGTAATTTCGCTGCGTAAGGTTGCGTATGGGTTATAAAACCTCACGCGCCGTAAATACTTCATTTTCAGAAAAATAGACGACGTCTGCGTGAGGTGTGAGGAAATTTTTCCCAACTCGAGCAGCGTGTACGCGCGAGGCGACTTTGCAAGTTATTGATACATTGATATTTAGAGGCGCTTTTTCTCCGCGCGTGAGGTCGTTTTTGCCCATTTTTCATATAGTATGGCGCCAAGGCCCATTACCAGAGATTTTAAACAAACTTTTCCTGCACATTGCACAGCTATCTATGTATCAGTGGTTTATTGGTGGCGAAGGATGGCGTTTTCATCAGTCAGAAACGCCGTTTTCGTCGGTCAAAAACTATGTTTTCACTGGTCAAAAACATAGTTTTGGATCTCTTATCGAAGGCGGCCTCTCTCCCTCTCCAAGCACAACGTTCCTCGAGCTCTGTTTTCATAATCTGATACGACTGCTCATACCCGGTGTAACTTCAGCCTGTAGTTAATCACCACTAAAATGCTGGAAATCTAAGACATGTGCAATGTGTAGGATTTTTTCATTAAAACTTTATAGGCGCGCGCGTAAAGAAAGGCTCTCCCCCGCCGGAGCATTTCCGACAAGGGAGAGTATTGATAGGGATAAGGCTTTATCAGTATTATTCCTCGTCGTCGAAGGAACTGCCCTTGAGGGGCTTCGCCCAGTAGTATCCTCCATACTCGTTATAGTCATACCAAGTAGTCTTCACGAGGTTGAATTTAGCGACATATTCACCGGTATAGTAATCCTCGAAGATACCGCTGAAATAACCGTTGTTGAGTCGGTAGTCGGCGATTACGATGTCGTAATTATCCTCGTAGTAGTGGATATAGATATACCCTCGCTCGATATACCATTCGAATGTCGAATAATAATACTGATAGGTATATGGATTGAAGTCGTATTCGCGGCCCGTGCCTCCGTAGAGATCGCTCTGGTAGAACTGAATCTCCGTCTGCCACTCGTCGTCTACATATCCGAAACGGTCGTAGTAATAATTGCCGTTCACGTATCCCTTCCACACGCCATCGATGTATACGGCCTCTTCGTAATCCTCGTCATTGGTGAAAACGCAGCTGTTGACAGTCGTCGCCACCATCGCCATCATAATGACCATTGCCAGTAATGAGTAAATCTTCTTCATATCTTTTCCTTTTTTAATGTTTCTGCTGCAAAGATACCGATTAATTTCCGAACCGCCAAGGGGAAAAGCCTAAAAAAGATAGGATAATCCCTAATCATGGGAGATATTGCAGCCTTAAGTCCACAAAAAAAGGAGACCGGCTTCACAGTCAGCCTCCTTGAAAAAATATGTCAATAACTAATAACAACCTGATATACCTCTGCAAGGTGCAGGTTTATCTAATAACGATTTTCTTTCCGTTAAGGATATACACACCCTTCTGAGCCTTGCTGATATCCAGTTTCACTCCGTCGAGAGAGTAAGCGGCGCCATTCATGATGCTGCCTGTTTCCACCGACTCGATACCTGTAGAGCTCTTTGAAGTAAACTTAAGATTCTTCACGTTAGCAGAGAAACTGCCTTCCTGTGCATGGAAAGTGAGCACGAGGATATAATCACCGGCAGCGAACTGGTCTACCTCGAATGAATAGTCCTGATAGTCACTCCATCCGCCGTTGTTGATATCGACAGTTTTGTCGAATATCTGTGTGCCGTCGGCATTGAAGAGAGTAAACTGTACTGAGGCGCCATCGGCAGCTGTAGCACTTTGGAATGAAACGATATAAGCATCATCCTCCGTAGCTTTCACCTGGTATGTGGCAGTGCCGCCATCATTCATATAGCCGATATTAGAGCCGTTCTCCCAGTATCCTATTGTGAAGTCAGCTTTCTCGAGGTTGAACGGATTCTCATCAGTCGTCGGAATGGTATTGTAAGGATCTACTTCCTTAAAGTTGGCAGTAACTGTTACGTTGGCAGTCATAGTGATAGTGAGTTCGGCATCGGTAGAAGTCTGTTCCGCCCCGTCGCCGATGGTGTAAGCCCAGCTGTCGAAAGCATACTTCCAGCTTGCTGCTGTTGCGGTAAGAGTCACCTCCGTACCCGCTTCGAAAGAGTCGTATCCCGGTTTTGCGGAAATGGTTCCTGCCTCATCGGGAGTGACGATTTTGGTAATAGTGTAATAGGTAATAGAGGCGTCCAGCGGTGTAAAAGTGATAAGCTCTGCATTGAGAGTATATTTCGGGCCGTTGAATGTCACCACGAGGGTTTTCTCGCCTGTGGTGATTGCCTTGTCGGTATTGAAAGAATAAGGCAGGAAGTCGTCCTGAACGCTACCCCATGTACCATTGTTGGTTACATCTACTGTCTTGTTGATTTCCTCGGCTCCGGTGGCATTATCGGTGAGCACGAAGGTGAGAGAGGTGCCATCGAGCTGGGTTGCAGCCTTGAAAGAGATGGTGTACAACTGCTCGGTGGTGTTGTTGATGGTGAATGTGGCTTTCTTTCCGTTTTTGAAAGAGTCGTAGGTGTTAACTCCGTCCACTTCTTTCACTTTTCCCTCGATGGTGGCATCGTTGGGATCGAGAGTCACGGCACCGTTTCCGATAGTCGTTGTTGCGGAAGCCGTCAGCCCGGCTGTCATAAGCAGCACGGAGGCAATAAGTCTAAATTTCTTCATACTTTGCTATTTTTTGGTTAATAATTTGGTAATCCGGCTGCAAAGTTAGAAGAAAGAAGACAGAAAGAGTGGTAATTTTTATCTGAAATTGTGGAAAAAATGTCTAAACTGCATTTCAGCCTGTTTTTCATGCTATATTGTCGATGAATAGCAGCAGACGGTTGATCACGTTTACCTGGCTAACACCCGAATCGAAGTCGAGCGAGAGCATATTGAGCTGCGGGAACATCTTGTGGAGTTTCTTTTCGATGCCCTTCGACACGATATGGTTGGCGATGCATCCGAAGGGCTGCAGGGAGATGACGTTGTTGACTCCCTCACGCAGGTATCCGATGATATCGGAAGGAAGGAGCCACCCCTCACCGAACTGTGCCGCCATCGACACTACATTCTCCACATGGTGGGCGTCGTCGTAGATATTGGTAAAGGGACGGAAATATCTGTAGGCCGATGCTATCTTGTTGATTTTCTTCATCCTGCGGTCTACATACTGGTTGTAGAGCCCGTGAACGAGGAAGTTAGGCACTTTAGAACACGACAGCCGCATCTGCTTCTGCACCTCGACGTTGACAAATTCCTGCAGGAAGAAGGGCGCCAACAGAGGGGGCACCACCTCGATGCCCTTTTCCATTATCCTGCGCTCCACAAACTGATGGGCGAAGGGATGGAACTTGAGGAAGATCTCTCCTACGACGCCCACCTGCGGCAGTTGCTTGTCTACGACGATGGCATCGAACTCCCGTGCCGCCTGACCGATGATTTTCATCAGCCGGCGGGGATTGTTCTCTCGGATGGGAACGTCGGCGAGAGCCAGATATTTGTCCCTCAGAGCTTTGGCCTGTCCTGCTTGTTTTTCTCTCACCACGGCCGAATGATACATCTTCGATATGGTATCCCCATAAAGGATGGCAGTGACGATGGTAGGAGCAAACTTATGCCACGGTATGTCGAAGCCTTCCTGTTCGTTGCCGTCTTCGGAGGCTGTCGTGGCCACACCCATAGTGATGAGCGGCACATCGTCGAATCCGTTGGCTATCATGGCTCTTTTTATGATTCCGGCATAACTGGTAGCGCGGCACTGCCCTCCCGTCTGACTCATTGCGACGGCCACTTTCGAGGTGTCGTATCTGCCGCTTTTGAGGGCTTTGATCATATCTCCCACGATGAGTGTAGCGGGATAACATATCTCGTTGTTGGCGAAGGTGAGACCGTAGTCGACGCTTTCCTGATCGCTCTGCGGCAGCACTTCCACATCATATCCGGCGAGGGAGAAGAGGGCCGGAAAGAGCGGCGAGATATATTCGGTGAAGAAGGGTGCGAGGATTTTCCTGCCGCTGTCTGCAGAGGCGTGGTATACCCTCGTCTGGCGGAACACTCCGATGTCTTTCGTTTCCGCCGGATGGTCGAGACTCTCGACAAGCGATCTGACGCGCAGTTTCAGACTGCCGATATTGCTCACGTCGTCGATCTTGAGCAGAGTGAAGGGCTTGCCGTGGCGTTGGAGGATGTCTCTTATCTCGTCTTGTATGAAGGCGTCGGGACCGCATCCGAATGAGGTCATCTCCACGAAATGCACCCCGGGCCCTTGTTGCGCCACCCACTGTCCCGACTTGATGATGCGGTTGACGTAGGCCCATTGTTTCACGAGGTATACCTCACCGGAATCCACCGACACGTCGCCTCTTACGATATCGTCGCTTATCACATCGACGCCGAGGGACGCTATCATCTCGGAAATTCTGTGCTGCACGAGGGGATCGGAATGGTAAGGACGTCCTGCAAGAAGTATCGTCAGACGACCTTCACGGCGGTTCTCGTCGTATATCTCACGGCATCTGCGGTGGATATCGGCCGAATAGGTTTTCTGCGCTTCCACTGCCTCTCTGAAGGCCCTGCGGGCTCTGACGCGCCCTACCCCGAGCATAGAGAGATATTCGTATATCTGCTTGCGGAGGGCTTTCTCCTGAGAGAAATTGATTACGGGGGAATCGACGGGCACCGAGGGTTCCATCGAACTGCGTATCACATCGCTGTATCCGCTCACTATCGGACAGTTGTAGGAATTGAGCGTGCGGCTGTCGTCGTTGTATTCGTATACCACATAGGGCATCAGGATCCGGTCTACCTTCTCCTTCTCGAGTTGCGCGATATGGGAGTGGACGAGTTTCGCGGGGAAACAGATATTGTCGCTCATCACCGACGACAGGGCCGCCTCGTACCGGCTATAGTCTGACTTGTCGCTGAGCACCACCTCGAAACCGCAACCGGTGAGGAGGGCGTTCCAGAAGGGATAGTCTTCATACATATTGAGGACTCTCGGAATGCCGATGCGCTTCATCTGTTTGGCTGGATGCCTGGGCAAGACGGGTCTGTCGAAGAGCAAATCGTACTTTATCGTGTATATATTCGCTCCGAGGCGATGCCCTTTGCCCTGGTTGTTGAATATCCGCTCGCACTTGTTTCCGGAGAAGTATTTATTACCGCCTGAGAAGGCGTATTGCGTTACCATACAATGGTTTTCGCAACCTTTACAGTGGAGTTCCCTTGTCTTGTAGGATGATGTGGCGAGCATATCGTCGAGAGTCTGACTGCGGTCTGCTTTCTCTGCTATCTTCAGAGCGTGGATAGCACATCCGAGGGCTCCCATCAGTTCGGGATGATTACTGCGCACGACGTCTTTGCCGGTGAGCACCTCGAAGGCCCTGACGATGGAGTCGTTGCACATTGTTCCTCCCTGCACTACAATCTTCTGTCCGAGATTGTCGCTGCCGCGGAGTTTCAGCACTTTGTAGAGGCAGTTTTTCACTACCGAATATGCGAGTCCGGCGGAGATATCGGCCACATCGGCACCATCACGGAGCACTTGTTTCACCTTGGAATTCATAAATACCGTGCAACGTGTGCCGAGGTCGCAGGGGGCATCGGCGGTGCATGCCAGACGGGCGAAATCGGTGAGCTCGTAACCGAGATTCGTAGCGAAGGTCTGGATGAATGTGCCGCAGCCCGATGAACAGGCTTCGTTGAGTTCCATCCGCACTACGGCACCGTGGTCTACGAAGATGGCCTTCATATCCTGTCCTCCGATATCAAGGATGAAGGATACGTCGGGATCGAGGGCAGATGCTGCTCTGTAGTGTGCCATGGTCTCGATAATGCCGTCAGACATATTGAAGGCTTTCTTGATCAGGTCTTCGCCATATCCGGTGGAACAACTGCCAGCGACGTGAAGTTCCGCCCCTACCCTTTCGGCCTCGCTTTTCAACTGGCGGAGGCCCTCGCATACTGCATTTATCGGTGATCCGGAGTTGAGCGCGTAATAGGTGAATACGGGTTTGGGATGTTCTTCTGCCGTCAGAGCGACGATTTTGGTTGTGGTGCTGCCGCTGTCGATGCCGAGAACTATTCTTTGCACACCAGGCTTCATCGGCTGGGCATCAAGAAGATACGCGTTTTTGCGTTTCTTCCATTCCTCATGCTCGGCTTCGTCGCGGAAGAGAGGACGAAGAGAACTGTGCCATTCCTTCGCATGCGAAGAAAGAGCTTTCTTCTTCAGATTCTGTATGGTATTTCCTTCGCCCGACGCTCTTAATGCGCATCCCATGGCAGGAATGAGATTGCTGTTGTCGCTCACTATGAAGTCTTTCTCGTCGATGTTCATATAGTCGGCGAAGGCCCGTCGCAAAGCGGGAAGGAAGGTGAGCGGCCCTCCGCAGAGGAGTATCGGAGCATGGAACTCGCATCCGTGGGAAAGAGTGGTGATCGTCTGTACTGCAACGGAATGGAATATCGATGCAGCGATATCTTCATGGGGCATATTCCGGCTCATGAGGTTCTGGATATCGGTCTTGGCGAACACTCCGCACCGGGCGGCTATGGGATATACATGGCGGGCGGCCATGGCGAGGCGGTTGAGCTCTTCGTTATCAATGCCCATGAGCACTGCCATCTGATCGATGAAGGCTCCGGTGCCGCCCGCGCAGTTGCCGTTCATGCGCAGTTCGGTATTTTCCTTGTCGAAGAATACTACTTTGGCATCCTCTCCTCCGATGTCGATGAGGGCGCGCGCTTCGGGATGGCAGTGCTTGGCGTAGACGGTGGCTGCCACTACTTCCTGGATGAATTCGGCATCCAGCTGCCGGGCTGTGGCCATGCCGACACTGCCTGTAACACAGATAGAACACGGACTACCTCCGATCAGTGTTTCCAATCGGTCGAGATATCGAGCCAGAAGCTCATCCACCTTGGCATTGTGGCGCTCATAGGCTGAATATATCAGATTGTCTGTGGCATCGAGCACCGCTATCTTAGCCGTCGTCGAGCCTACATCGAGTCCTATCCGGTAGTTCATTATTATAGTAGTTCTTTTCGCGCTGCAAAAATAAGAATAAAAATCGTAACGGCAAAATTGTTTTCTCAGAAAAGCCTGTTTCGGACAAAAAAAGAGAAAAAAGAACCTCTTCTGCGGGCTGTCTCCGTAAAGAGATGCGGGCGGAAGAGGTTCGATATTAAGAAAAGGTCTATTTACAATGTTCCGGCATATATCCAGTCGTATACACAACTGCAGACGCCTACGAGCAGCACACCGGCGATGCTGATTGCCAGTGCGAGCTTGGTATAAGCACTGCTCTTGAATGTCGGCAGAGGATTATCGTTCTGCTTGATATACATCGCCTTGACGATAAGGAGATAGTAGAACAAGCTTATCACGGTGTTTACCAGTGCGATGAGAAGAACGAGATATATCCAGTAGTTCTCGGTACCGGCCGCTGCCATGAACACGAAGAATTTCGAGAACATTCCGGCAAACGGGGGGATACCTCCCAGAGAGAACAGTGCCAGAGTCATCAGGAAGGCCAGCTTCGGATTCGTCTGATAGAGTCCGTTGTATGCGTCCATATCGACAACACCGTTGTTGTGCTCCTCTACTGTGCTGATGATAGCGAAAACAGCGAGGTTGGCTCCTACATAACAAAGGATGTAGAACGTGAGTGCCGCCACACCCATCTGGCTGTTGCCAAGCACTGCGAGCATGATGTATCCGGCCTGAGAGATGGAACTGAAGGCCATAAATCGCTTCAGATTCTTCTGCTTCAGGGCAAACAGGTTGCCCACGGTGATGGTGAGCACAATTACCAGGTCGAGCATATACTGCCACTGCTCCACGAAAGAGCCGAATACCTTCATCAGAATCAGCATCAGGGTGAATGCTGCAGCTCCCTTTGATACGACACTCAGATAACCGGTTACCACTGTCGGAGCACCCTGATATGTGTCGGCAGTCCAGTAGTGGAACGGAACGAGAGAGATCTTGAAGCCCAGTCCGCTGAAGAAGCAGACCAAACCCATGATATTCAAAGCGGTGCAGCCAGAAGAACTCATCATTATCGACAGATCGTCGAAATAGAGGGTTCCGGAAGATGCATAGATGAGAGAAATACCATAGAGCATAACTGCACTGGAGAAGAGAGCCATAAGCACATACTTCGCAGCAGCCTCGGCACTCTCGTTGCTGTTCTTGTTGAATGCCACAAGACATGCCATAGGAATAGAGGCCATCTCAAGACCGAGGAAGAAGAGCAGGAAATGACCGGCGCTTGTCATCATATACATACCCAGAAGGGTGGAGATGACGAGCATGCAGTATTCCCCTACCTTATCCTGGATGTCATCCCTGCGAGCCCACTCTTTCGACATGAGCAGCACGATGACTGTAGCCAGTCCCAGAACGACTTTCATCACCCATGCGGCCGACGTCTGATTATACATGCCGCCGAAAGCGGTAGTATTCTCGAGATGGAACGGACACATCGACACAAGCACGAGAACAGCCGATACGTCGATAAGACGGGTGCGGTCGGTATCTTTGCCGTGAAGGATGAAGTCGATAATGAATACAATAATCAGTGCGAGAACCAAAGCCGCCTCGGGCACCATATTTAGAAATTGACTGTAATCCATTTTTCTTTCTTTTTAATAGGTTTATAATGCGGCTACGGTAGTGATATGATTGATGATCGGACCTACTGCATCGGTGATGACATTGCTTGCCCACAGAGGCGCGATACCAAGACCGGCGACACAGAAAATAAGACAGCATACTGCCACGCGCTCGTCCCATGTAGCATCGGT
>Ga0065711_1027678_pt1 | contig 46845 bp, 18 predicted proteins | sample Hoacrofraction12_FD_59098 | JGI IMG/M metagenome (GOLD analysis project Ga0065711, IMG submission 59098) | Hoatzin crop microbial communities from Cojedes, Venezuela - Epithelial fraction 12 v2 (version 2) | ecosystem: Host-associated > Birds > Digestive system > Esophagus > Crop | place...
CTTCTTGCCCTTTTTGAAGATTGGAGTGACACTGGCCTTTCTTCAGTCCTCGGGCACCTCTCCTGTCCTCCAGGACCTCTCAAAGATGATGGAGAGTGGCTCAGCAATGATATCTGCCAGCTCCCTCAGCACTCGTGGGTGCATTCCATCGGGGCCCATGGATTTGTGGGAGTTTAGATCGCTTAGGCGATCCCTCACACAGTCCTCCTCGATCACGGGAAAGTCATCCTCTCTGTGGGCTGCTTCTCTTACCTCCGGGGCCTGGGATTCCTGAGGGCCTGCCTTGGCACTGAAGACTGAAGCAAAGAAGGCATTCAGTCGCTCTGCCTTCTCTGCATCCTCCGACAACAGGACACCTGCCTCATTCAGCAGCCCCCCCCATATTATCGATAGCCTTCCTTTTGCTACTGATGTAGTTGAAGAAGCCCTTCTTGTTGTTTTTGACATCCCTTGCCAGCTTCAATTCCAGGTGGGCTTTGGCCTTCCTCATCGCATCCCTGCACATTCTGACCACATTCCTGTATTCTTCCCAAGTGGCCTGCCCCTCTTTCCACATTCTATGGACCCTTCTCTTCCACCTGATCTCCGCTAGAAGCTCCTTGTTCAGCCTTCTTCCCTGTTCATTTTGTGCTTATTGGTATTTTTCAAAGTTTTCCACAGAAAGTATTTTATGTATCTATATATACATGGCCTGAATTTTAGGCACTTCAGTTTCAACATGTTGATCAACAGCCTAGTTCTACACAGGAGTGTTAAGCCCAGTGTTTAAGATCCACCTTTAAACTTCACTTCTTTTTAGAACCTCTGTCTTTACCAATAACTGCAATTTCTGTATATGAAGTACAGGAATCACAGACCCAGCCTTCTAACCTACATAACTAAACCAATGCACACAGAGTCTATTATGGGTCCTAAAGTTCTCTTCCTTAGATCCAGAGTGCCTTGCTTTTTGGTTCATGCTATTTCTACATGGAAAATACAAACATAAACTATTTCACATTATTAAGTATGTGAGTGTTTTTACTCATAAAATATAGCCACCATACTAAAAACTGGTTTAGCTTAATGCCACAGCATTTATCCAGGATGTGGAATAGCAAAATCCAATTGTTTTTACCTGAATAAATCCAAATATTAGACCTTGTCCTCTCTAGTACCATGCGAGTTATTTGGTGTCATGAAAGAAATCTAGCACAGACTTGTCTTTATCATTAGTTACTGTTCATAATAAGTAAGTCTGTTTTCTTACTTTTTAGTCTCCAGCATATGTATTTTTACTTCTGTTAACCAATTCTAGATGGCAGTTTTGATACATATTGAAACTTTTTTATGAATTCCATAAAAAACAAGACCTCATATAATTGCAGAGATTCTAGTCCGCTCTTAAAAAAAGAAACATAATTAAAATATAATGTCAAAGTATTAACTTAACTCAGTTCCTATTATCATGTTATTGTGAATACTAACTCTGAAAGAAAGCAAAGCATGCACATAAGTAGTCATATGACAAGTCAAGTTTATTCCTCCAGTGACCTGCAAAATGTATGTTGTTGTGGTTAGTCCTGTAGAGTATGTTCTAAATAAGCAAAATGATGTGTACAAACGGTTTTGCAAAAAGAGTAAATGGAAATACATGTACCCGAAATCTTCAAAAGAATATCCCAAAGAACTTCCTCCCCCACCCTCTAAGGAAACACATTACATCTGTTTATGTCCTTCTGGCTTTGCCATAATTTTGGAAGTTCCTGTCATCATTAGAAATCTCTTTTTTTAGGGTTGCTGATCTCCCTCTTTATCTCAGCCTGACTCACATAATTCAGAAGCACTTCTCCATATGAGGGTTCTTCCCTGTAATAGCCTCTTTTCATTATACTGGAAGGAACTTGTTTAAAGAAGATAATATTTTTGATCACATTCACTCGGGTTTCGCTAATGATTTTGATTCTTCCATGATTTTTGTATGCTACACATACACACGCTTTTCAATAGAGAGCCCAAGATAGGTGTTGTTTTGCTATTGAGAAGAAACAGCAACTGATCTATTTAAAACCTATAAATATGACTCAAACACAATATGTTTGTACCTTGTTTGACAGGAAAAATGAAGTAACTGAGGCTTTGTCACATGAAAGCTTAATTTCTTTAAAACAGATCAATGACAATGTGGTAAGATCAGTTGATGAGTTTATCAACTTTTACATGTCAGAAGATGCCTTAAGAAAAAGACATATAGAACTTCACTCCTTGTGAAGATTGATGTTTTTATCAGCATCCACATACACAAAATCAGCATTCACATGAGGCACTGGATGGACCCACCTAGTTCCTTCTGTTTAGCTAGTCTAGTCTGCTGGTAGTTACACACACACACACCCCCACACCCACCCACTTAAGGAACAGATCTTAATAAGGAGGTAGGATAGTTTGCAGTGATCAGGTGTAGAACTCAGTCAGGCAAGCTTACTGACCCGCAGCTTGCTTATGTTCAAACAGTCCCTGTTAACCCCACTTATCTCCATTTTCTCATGCTTGCTCTTTCCCCATTCACCTCTCCTTTTCTTTGCCCTTATCTCCTCCCAGATAAAACCCCCGCCCCTAATTACTTTTTTCCTGTTGGTTCCGGTTTTGCTTCCTCCATGCTCAAATTTAGTATTTCTAATAAAGTTACCTACATAATCTCAGACATAGATAGTATTTCTGATATGGTTACCTGTATGCTGTGTGACTCCAAAATACTCTTCTCCAATTACCCATTATATTTGGCCAACTTTCCCTTAACCACCCCTGAAATCCAGTACTTCCTTACCCTCATAGTACTATTCCTAAACTGAAAACTCTTTTTGTGAGCTTCTCACTCTGTTGTTATGTACAGAAATTTCTCAGTTCATGTTCAGTAATTTCTTCTGTTCTGTTCCATCACCTAACCTTCAGGACATGGGCATATTCTGTCTGTATACCTTAATGACACTTAAGCCTCCTTGCACAATCTCTCTTCTCTCATATATGTGTAACTCCAGACACAATATGCCTTGTAATTTACACAGAATAATTGTGCTGTCTTTTAAACTTTAAATTTTTTGAAGTTCTCTATTTCTAAATTTTGTAAGAAATAATATACCTCTCTTTCTTACAGAGGACGCTTCTTCTATTTTTAAAAATTTTAGATGAAAAGTTGTCAATCAGTTATATCTACCACTAAATCACTGTCTTCATAAATAATTAACAAAATCTTTGTCAGTTTTTTAAGACTGATGGCTGTCACAGCCAGGCTTCAGGTAGTAGATAAAATTGTACTTAATCTTCTAATACTTTTCTTATTCTTTACCTTACCATATTACCTCTAACAGCAAGGTCCTTGTCCTTTGCTGATCTGTGAAACAGAGCTTATGAGAATGCAGCCAGCTTCCTCAGTTGTTTTCTGCATAAGTATGGAATGCATTAGTATTACACTTTTGTGAGTTATGGTATAACTGACTCAGCGCTGAAAGGAATCTAGTTGGAATTTGAAAGTGTAAGATTTAGATGTCCAGATTAGGAGAATGTAATGCAGGTTGTCCATCTGTCACATTACAAAGCTGAGAAGTAAGAACCTTTTAAACCATTACTTTAATGAGGTTAAACTAAGAAACAGCTGATGTCAATGAAGACTGATGTTCTGACCAGATTTTTGCTATTTTTAAGGAGGACATGCAAAAGGAGGCTGTAGGCAAAAGGAGGCTGTAGGAAAATGAGACCTGTATAGAACATCTGTGCTTGCTTTTCTTCTGTTACTAAAATATGTGTTAAGATGGTGATTTAAAATGATTTAAGGTTGACAGTGGTTAGATCTAATAATAGCAAATCAAACAACATCTGTTGTGGTGGAAATAAAATGATTTGGTATAACACTTAAAAGCCCCCATGTACAAGTAGGCAGCTTTTTTTGATACTTCTAAACAACATATTGAGCCATTATTTTTAATGAACGATGTGACAAGATGGAATGTGGATTTTTCATGACCTTTTTATTGCATAACTAATTGTGTTGGCTTTTTTTCATTAGGAAGCTTTTCTTAAAGACAGGTATTATGCCTCCCTAAATATTCTCACACTTTTGAAGGTAATTAATTTGTATTTTTTAAATACTGTTCTTATTTCTGTTCTACTGCTTTTTCTGCTGCTTTCCTGAATGGTCAATGTTCTGTGTGTGTGCGCATGTGTGTGGATGTGTATATTTACTTTACTTGAAGATGAGAGGTGAGTACAGAATCTGAGCCTGAAGTAACATAGAAATACATTATTGTTTTGAGTAAAACATTATTGTGGTTCATAATATCTCTGACAGATTTTAAAGATTCCTTAAAATAATTTTTGTATTTTGCACGTTACATATTACATTTAGCAGGCATAGCTAATTGGCGTAACTAAAGTGCATAAATAACTATGTGGCTTAAAACTGCAAAAGAAAATGAAATTATGTTTATTTCTTATAAATAAATTATTAGCCACTATGTATTATTTATATTACACAAATTTAAACAATGTATAATACATGAGGATAAATTTACTGTATTTGGAGCAAAATTAACTGAGCTGTCTCTTAGGACCTTTATTAATGTTGCAAAACCAGTATTATACCACTGTATAATTGTTTTTGAAAGACTATTTTGCATATGTTTTCCTAAATCACATCACTTAAGCTAGAAAATGTTGCATATCATGTGCTGGGATGATAATACCATGACAAAGGTGCGTTGTAAAGCATAAGACAAAGTCAGTTAAAATTCTGGGTAACCATATTAACATTGCACAAAATATGAAATTGTTATTTCTCTGTGAAGTACTCATCACAAATTACTTAAATCTTTTTAAGACAAAGCATTTTCCCAGCTGTCTGTCTTCAAACTTCATTGTTCATGAGTTATGTATTCTATGCAAATTGTATTAATAAAATGTCAGGGAAATTATTCCACAACTGTATTATTCTACAGCAACACAAAGGAACTCCAGCCACTTCAGGCACTAAGCCAGCTCCATTGGTGACCCAATTTAAATGCCCTTCTACAACCACATGTAGCACGGAGAAAAAACATAAGGAGTCAGAGACGTGAGCACGCCTGCAGGCCTAGGATATTATTGGCATCACAGAGATGTGGTGGGATAGCTCCTATGACTGGAATGTTGGAATGGAAGGATACAGACTCTTTAGGAAGGACAGCCAGCGGAGACGAGGCGGGGGTGTTGCCATAAATGTCAGTGACCACCTGGAGTGAATGGAGTTCCACCTGCGGACAGATGAGGAGCCGACCAAGAGCTCATGCATCAGGATAAAAGGCAGGGCATGGACAAGTGCCATTATAGCAGTGGTCTGCTACAGACCACCCAACCAGGAAGACTGAGCAGATGAGTCCTTCTATATGCAGACAGCAACTGTGTCACCTTCACAAGCCCTGGTCCTCATCAAGGACTTCAGCCCCCTTGATATCTGTTGGAGGGACAATACAGCAGGGCATAAGCAATCCAGGAGGTTCCTGGACTACGTTGATGATAACTTCCTTCTTCAAGTGACAGAGGAGTCAATGAGGAGAGGTGTTAGACTGGACCTTGTTCTCACCAACAGGGAGGGGCTTGTGGTGACTGTGAAGCTCAAGGGCAGCCTTGGCTGCAGTGATGATGAAATGGTGAAATTAAAGATCCTTTGGGCAGCGTGGAGGGTGAACTGCAAACTCACTACCATGGACTTCAGGAGAGCAGACTTTGACCTCCTCAGGGATCTGCTGGACAGAATACCATGGGATAAAGCCCTACAGGGAAGAGTGGCCCAAGAAAGCTGATTAATGTTCAAATATCACCTCCTCCAAGCTCAGGAGCAAGGCATCCCAACAAAGAGGAAGTCAGGCAAAAGCACCAGGAGGCCTACATGGATGAACAAGGAGGTCCTGGACAAAGTTTAGCACAAAAAGGAAGCTGACAGAGGATGGAAGCAAGGACAAGTAGCTTGGGAGGAATACAGAGAGATTGTCTGAGCAGCCAGGGATCAGGTTGGGAAAGCTAAAGCCCTGATAGAGCTAAATCTGGCCAGGGACAGCAAGGGCATCAAGAAAATCTTCTATAGGTACCTCAGTGATAAAAACAAAACTAGGGAAAATGTGGGCCCTGTCCAGAAGGAAATGCAAGAGCTGGTAACCTGGGATATGGAGAAGGATGAAGTATTCAAGGACTTTTTTGTCTCAGTCTTCACCAGCAAGTGCTCCAGCTACACCGCCCAAGTTGTAGAAGGCAAAGGCAGGGACTGGGAGAATGAAGAACTGCCTACTGTAGAAGAAAATCAGATTCAAGACCATCTAAGAAACCTGAAGGTGCACGGGTCCATGCATCCGCAGGTCCTGAGGGAACTGGTGAATGAAGCTGGTAAGCCACTATCCATCATATTTAAGAAGTTATGCCAATCCGATGAAGATCCACTGACTGCAAAAAGGGAAATATAACCCCCGTTTTTAAAAAGGGAAAAAAGGAAGACCCAGGGAACTACAGGCCAGTCAGTCTCATCTTTGTGCCCAGCAAGGTCCTGGAGTAGAGCCTCCTGGAAACTATGGTAAGGCACATGGAAAATAAGGAGGTGATTGGTGACAGCGAACATAGCTTCCCTAAGGGCAAATCATGCCTTACAAATTTGGTGACTTTCTACAACAGGGTTACAGTGTTGGTGGATAAGAGAAGAGCAACTGATGTCATCTACCTGGACTTGAGTGAAGCATTTGACACTGTCCCTGACAACATCCTTGTCTCTTATTGGAGAGACATGGATTTGATGGATGGACCCCTTGGTGGATAAGGAATTGACTGTATGGTCTCAGTCAGTGGGTTGCAGTCAATGGCTTGATGTGGTTGTCCTCAGTGGTCAGTACTGGGACCAGCACTGTTTTAAATCTTTTGGAACTAGGTGATCTTTAAGCAGAAGTGTTATCACATAGATCTTAAGTAGAAGTTTTCTTAACTATTGAAAATGTTAGACAAATTTTTCTATGTGATTTTGTCGTAAACAGTCCAGTTTATACAACAGACACACACACAAAATAAAGTCAAAACCATGTTTCCTAAAGGAAAAGTCTTTCATTCAGAAAGTTCAGTACTGCTCCGTCCCACCTCTCTTGAATACCCATAATGTGAGAAACTCAAATTAAGATATCTTAGGGGGGTACAAAATTCTGATCTCCAAAACAGCCTATAAGATACCTCACATTTGGTAACAACAATAAGTTCTTAAAGTCACTGTTACCACTTATGCTGTAAATGTTTTAATAGAAAATTATCGTAATAAATTGCCTTGTAGATGGCTTAGTTTGAAAAATTAGTTGCAACTAAACTAAGCTACAGCTGAATTTCACTGCATACTATGAACTGTACATTTTTACTGTTTTACCATCCTAACAAGTTTAAAAAAGGAGAGGTATGGAAAATAGTATGGATTATTTTTTTTTAAATTTTAATGCATTTTTTGTTTCTTTTCTTCTGACATTTCCATTTTTATCTTTACTTCATTGCTATTGTGGTCAGCGTAATCTGAAATCAAATTTAATGAACTGAAACATCTAATACAAAATAAAGCAGACAGTATAGCAGGATTTATATACTGTAAAACATTACATGTTTATAACAGTGACAGAAAGATTTGTAATCATATCTGGACATAAAGTCTTACTTTGATTCATTCAGCCACATGGATGTTTTTGTAAAGTCGTGTAAATTGTCCTTTTCAGCATGAAAATGTTATTCTCCATATTATTTTGAAGAAAAAAAAAGCCGGTTCAAAAGATAGAAATACAGAGAGAAGCAACTGTTTCTGTTCAAGAATTTCTCTTTTCAGGAATGTTCTGCCTAAATCAATAAAGAGGATGGAAAAGTTGCTACTCATATTAAATGTCTTATCAAAGAGGTCACTGTGCTTCTATTAGAAAAAAGCATTAAACCTACAATGTGGCTGAATTTCTGAGTTCAATATCTTAATATGCAATTAAGTCCCCTTATGTACTTCATATATTTTTGTAGTATTTATCAGAACTTTTATATCTGCAGATACAAAAATTTTCCAATACTTGATCAAGACCGTATTCCATTCATAAACCAAATCCAACTTTTGATCCATAATGTCACCTAAGAATGCAGATACTTAAAAAAAAGCTTTCATATGACCTAGTAGAATAAAAAGTTGTATTTTTTAGGCCTACGTAAATATTTCTTCTGATATTGTTACCATTCTTCAGAGTACGGGTTCCTGAATATCATTTTAAATATAAGAGCTTAAAATAAAGCATCTGAATTTTCAAAGGCTGCTAAGAGCAGCAGGTGTCCAATAAAATCAGTGTTCATAAACAGTATTTCAGAATTTTGTTTAATGCATAAAGCACGGTCTTGAGAATCTCTGTCCTGAAATTTTAATCTAAGACATGAAAAAATGCTATAAAACTCTATAAAAACAAAACAAAAAATATTTCCCTGGAACATTTTCATAAAAAAGTGTACTTATTAGCAATCTTTAACTTGAATGAGGGAAATAAGAACTTTGTTCTTACTTCTCTGTTTCTTCCCACAGACTTTGTGACAGACGCTATGATGGTTTAGGCTACTAGGAGTCTGAATATTGTCTTAGAAAAGTAATGGTAGATATTAGTACTATCTTTGAGAGAGATTATGAGATCTAAGTGGTTGCATGGGTGCTTCTGTAAAACTAAGGAAGGGTGTGAACACCTATCTCTGAATAATTTCTATAGCAGATGACAATGACCCATCTTGTTTCTACCCATTTTTTAATACTTAAAAATAGGAGGGAACTGATGATTGCAAGGTAACTGCTTGTTGAAAAGGAGATAATAATGAAACTTCCCTCTCATTGTGTGAGGCAAAATATTTTTCATTGGCAATGAATTTAAAAAACATTTAAAACATTTAAAAACCATTCTTATTTAGCCTAAATACACATCTAGATCTAAATCTATGTAAATAAATGCTAAGAATGCATTTTGATACATTCTGATACATTGCAGTTTGAATACTCACTGACTACATTTACATATGTCCTCCCAGTGTATGAATGGATATTTACAGTTGAGTGAGAGGAATTTGATAGTTTCAGAGTAGCTTTCATGTGAAAAGTCCTTTTGCTCTGAGAAATACAGACTCCTTTGGGTTTGTGTCAGTTTAGTTCCAGAGTAGCATCTGGAGACAAGCATGTCTCCTTTATCATATCAGACTATCCCATGGAGATAGTTCAGCCAGGAACTGAGAAGACACTAGACATTATAATCCTCTAATGATGAGAAAAAATGCTTTTGTTTTCCTCAGATGTGCTAGTTCTAATTAAGGTCATCTGAATACAACTTTTCATGACCATTTAGTGGTGTGGATGACATAACAGACAATGAAGAAGAAGACTTCTTGACTATAATCCTAGCTTTTAAATTCTACCTCCTTCTATTCCTTTCAACAAATACTATCAAACAGCACAATTTTTATCATAGTAACTGCTACAATATTTAGACACCAGAATGTGTCTAAGTAGTGGAATACAAACACAGTCTCAGAGGTTTTTGACTGCCAAAGAGTTAAAGCTCAGTGCATTTTCTTTAAATTGAAAATATTAGGACATTTTGTGTTCAGTATTTGAACCAGCTAAAGATCTTTAGTGAGTGAACCTATTAAAACTGCTGCTGTCTACTGCAAAATGATTAAAGCCCTATGATTTCTGCACTTCCTCTAGTTATCTCAAATGTCACAGTGATTGATGGCAAAACATCTTTTCTTCTGTAATGTTTCAGACTTTGTTGCTTGCCTTGAAGCGGATAATGTAGCCTCTGTAAAATGTGAAATGGCAGATAAATAATTTGTCTTGTTTTGTCTGCAAAGTTGCAACCAAAATAGCCAGGATACACTTGAATACCTACCTCAGGATGGTTATTTGATAACATTCTGGTGGCTGTCACCAGACATGTGCAAGATATAATAGGAAAATTGTAGGAAAAGGCTGCATTCCTCCTGGAAATGCAAGGTATTTTGTTGCCTGGAGAGTGCAGCAGTGAGTTTCTTACCCAGTTCTCTGTCAACTTCATGGAAAAATAAGGTAAAAAACCCAAACCAACCAACCAACCAAAACAGAACAATGATTTAATTTTTTTCTCCCAAATCTCCTCATTCAAGAACATTGATTTATCTGAAACATTCTGGCCTACCAGTAATGGGGACTTTTTGTGTTTTATTGTTTGGGGGGGGGGTTTCCAGACCTGAGGCAGCACTGTGACACTACCTGGCTTTACAACAGACATAGATGCCCAGGTGCTAGCTGTTAAACTTCTAAGTTTGGTGTAGACAGACAGTTAACAATGACTGCCAGATACAATAAACTTCTTTATTTTTCAATATCTTTATCAGCCCAGTTCTGATCCCTTAATCTCAGGCAGGAAATAGTTAAAAACTAGAGAGGATCATGAGAAAGGTAACAAGGAAGACCAAAGCTTTGACTGGCTTCTGTACAGGGAATAATTAAATAGACAAGAGTCTTTTAGACTGAAAAAGACATGACTGTGAAGTGATATGTTTAAGTCTGTAAAATCAAGCATTGCATGAATAAAGATTAATAGAGAACATTTTTTCATTTTTTCTTCAAATTAAAGTGACAAAACTATACTAGCAACTGTCATGTTCAAAATATATAGACATGCACTCTGTAACTGTTGAACATTGTCTTATGATATAAAGACTATGAGTTTAAATAAAATTAGACAAAGTAGTGCAAAAAAGTCCATGAAGGTGTAACATATCAGTACAAATTCAGACACCTTCATTTGAATTTGTTGGAATACCTTTCAATAGGAAGTAAGAAATTGATATTTTCAGGATATAAGCTATATAATTCTAAAATAGTGTCAGGACTGTGAGTGTAACCACGTGTCTCAGTGGCCCCAGCCGGCCTCACCCGAAATTAACTTGCTCATACACACACGCACACACCCCCTCTCTCTGACCCTGCACCCAGGAGCATCTAATACCTACTCGAGCTCTTCTGTAGCTCAGCCCTGCATTCAACCCTGCCTTCTGCAAATTCTGATTTGTTTATATTTTTCTAAACTCAGGTTCTCAAACCTGGCCTGTTACCTTGTATTTTTGTGATTAATACTGAACTGTTTACAGGACCAACAGCTACCACCATCCCTGCTATGCTTGTCCCACGTAGAGGCTGCAGGACCATGCTCAGATGGGGAGGGCACTGCCCTGTCTGTGCTGGATTCACCCTTGACTCCCAACTCACCTTTGTTTGCAAACAGCCCTGCTCTTGCTGCTCCCCAACAAAAGGCTGAAATAGATCAGATTAATAACTCCTTAAAAGTGTCTATTTTTCTAGATTTATATGATGATACTCTACATTGGGAAAATACAATTTTTTGTTTAACCTCTTCAAACACATTTCTGTGGAAATACAGCAATGCTCCTCGCCAAAGCCAGCCAAGGTATCAGTCTAAACAGACTCTCCGTCTGAGCTGGTACATTCTTGTGCTGTTATGTAACCAGAAACCTCCGGACAGAGTTGTTTGGGATGCGTTCTTCAAAAATGTCTACCTGTAGCATAATTTTTTTGTTGTTAATAGAAGAACTGACATGAGTACACAAACTGTTTCTAGACAGACACAGATCTGTCTGTATACGTTGAACAAAACATGCTTTGCACACTTACAAAAACCTTTTCAATCTTGTAATTTCACTTCGAAAAGTAGAAGTATATGGTGGTCTTAATTACATTTGCTCTGTTTTCTATATGAGGAAGTGGTACGGCCCCTATTTTTTCAAGGAACACCGTAAGCTACCGAATAGTCTGTTTACAGAAATTTCTCCTCCTTTCCTAAAGTATGCAGTAGTTGTACTTTCTGCATCAATCAATGACACAAGGTTAACTAGCAGGAAAAATTGTCCTTATAAAACAGACACAACTCTGCGAAACAAAATACTAAGTGATAAGATGCAGGCAACTTCCAGCTGAGTGGGAGAATAAGAAGTGTAGATAGGGTGTCAGCCTTTGTAAAGAAAAGAATAAAATCTCATGTCTTAGACTGATGGCATGAAAGACCTTGTATAACAGTGAAACAAAGTTCTCTTTGTAAAATTGAAAGTTACTTAGAGACTATGTGTCAGTCATACAATTTTTCACAGCTGACAGTTCCTGAAAGAATTACAGAAAAAAAAATCTAACATCACAGAGTGAAGCTCTAAGAACAAAATGTTTCCCTTCAGATTATTCTATCACAATAGACTGCTGATGGGCTTGACTGGTCTCTCTGAACACAGGAGTTTGACTTGGTCAGCTAGTAACACAGAAAAATCCTTTGATTCATATTATATGACTTCACTTGCAAAACTCATGCTATTGAACAAACACATCTATAGATTTATTATAAGCAATGGTCTGAAGAAAAGATTAATGGTATGAACAAAAAACCCACACTGGATTGGGAAAAAAAAAATTCCTTCTATAGTTAAGTGACATAAATGCATTTTGGATGAAGTTCTGTTGGTTAGAGAATGGATGAAATTAGAGATGAAATCCATATTTCTGTGAATAGAAAGACACTTCATTTTCCCAGATTTAATGAACATTTTTGTAGGATTTTGTTTTGGACTTAGTGTGAAAATAAAGTATCACGTTATGAATCGGACTATAAGGTAGCTCAGCAGTTTAGGAAATATCATTATTTACTGAGTATTGCTAAAACTATATTCCCTGGATTTTCCAGGAATGTGGAAATATTTATATAATACTAACTAGTTATTTGATTATTGTTATTCTCAGTAGGTTTTAAAGAGGCATTCAGGTACCCTTTCTTTCTAATAATCACAAGACATGTTGATATAGTGTAACCCTCCACTGAATGGAAACAATCTTGTAATAATAAATTTGTCCCCATAGCCTGCAAAAATGGATGACTAATGTATTTCTCAAATATGTGGGTATTCACTAGTACAAAAAAAATAGTTAACTACTAGTGTCTGTATCATAACAGAGATACAACTAATAATGTCATCTTTTTTTCCTTTAAAATGCATGCCTTCTTGATTCCTATGGGGTTTTTGCATATTTCATTTTGACACAGCCTTCCACATAACAGCTCTTCAGGGATAGGTATACTTTGATTTGTGCCCTTTGAATGGCAACTTTAAATGAAGAAATACTTGAAATATCCTCTATCTCTCTTTGCATTCCTTAGAAGTTAAAAGTTTTTCTTTCTTTGGAGAAGCTCTGCAACTTCAGATCAGTTGAAATTATTTCTGTTGACCCCAGGCTTGTATCACATCAAAAGAAGAGATATGGAAAGGACACAAAAATGTCATAAAACCACAAAAAACCCCAAACAAACAAAAAACCAAACACATAACATAAAGAGTATGTGTCTTTATTTCTTGGAAGTATTTTGTGCTTCTTTAGCTTACGCAATGTGTTTTCTAATGTTCTTATATCTTTTTTTCTTGGAGTGGTTTCTTAGTACTATTAACTTTCCTCTTTTGACATTATAAGATACCTATACCTACAATTTAAATAACATCTCAACATTTAAGTTTTCACTTAGTTACTATGGAAACTTTTCTTGTTCAGCCCTTCCAGAAAGAAAGTATGAAGTCAACTAATCCTCAAAAATATTTGCACTGAAAAATTCTGACTTTTGTTGGTTCAGACTGCATGTTATTGAAGACGGAGTAATGATTTTGCTGAAGTCAAACACCAATCCACCTTCTTCCATTCTAAGATCATTCGTCCACTGCACAAAGATTCCTAAGCTTTGTTTCTGTGTGTAAAATTATCTCACAGATAATTAATGAGTTTTGTCTTTGCCATCCATCCTCAGGTGCAGCTAGACTCTGAGGGTCTTGGTCATAATTTTTTTAATGAGTTCCAATAAACTCAGATATGCAAGCTTATTGTCCTGAATTTCATAATATAAAACATGGACTTTCATACCTAATTTTATTCCACAATTAATATTGATAGTTTACAGATACCAGGCCCATTGTAACAAAATTGACGTTTCAATTCAAAATATTGCCCCCTACACCTCCTATAGGATTCTTGTATAAATTGTTCAGAAAATTTCCTGCATATCTTCTGGGCCATATAACAGATAAGAACCAAATTTTCATCCGTGTTGCTTTGCTAATGCCATGTTCAGACTTACCAATAGTTGCCAAATACACACAAAGACTTCAAGTTTCTACCTTTCTTTTACCAGATGATGTGCTTATTGCAGGACTAAACCGGTTACTTGCATGAATCCAAATGCTTCCTGCAGAATAGTTTAAAATGTTGAAGAAACTATCTGACTTAGATAAGGATTGCCAACAAAATTTTTATGCACAGGAAGAAAGAGTACTTAGAGAATCAGGTAAGAATAATACCTGCAATACCATAAGTCATATCTAAAATGGTATTTCATCAGTCAGAAAGAGATAGGGAGTAGGCTGATGAGCTGGTTCCTTTATGTTACACTAGACAAGCAATTGGCATCAACTTTAACTTCACTAGAAGCATCCAATGTTTACTACTTGTGTTTAGAAATAATTAAACTCCTATTATTCATAATATGACTTTCTGTCACAGTGAAAAATATAAATCAATAATTTTTATGGGACAGAATTTTTGTTTCATGACTAGCATTTCATTTTGTCAGTTGGTAAAGAATCAACAGGAAAAGAAGCACAGAGTCACACAAAACACAAAGCAAGTCTTACAAATAAAAGATGTAAAACAGTGAAAGAAGAATCACAAAATGACAGTTCCGAAGATGTGCAAAATACAGAAATTAATTCTTTTTCAAGAAAAGTAAAAGCTAATTAAAAATGCATAACTGAAATCAGATCAAGAGACAACCATAAATATACAGTATAAAATGTAAATAAAATTTATTCAAAATATTGATACATATATGTGAATAACTCATAGAATCATTCTTGGAAAGGTGAGAGATGATATGGTCCTTCTACAATAAGGAGCTAGACACAGCTATCAACAGGATTTCTGAATTCATTCGTTTGAGCTAACACTGTGTGAACCTTTACTCTTCTCCTAAGCATCTTAGTGAAGAAGACAGCATCCTGAAACTAAGCTAAAGGAAAATAGAAGCAATCTTGTGGAGGTATCCATTCCATATTTCTGACCAAGAAAAACACAGTAAATTGTCATACAATGCAAAATGTGGGATTTTTCAAAATCCCACATAACATTTACTAGGGACAAAGCTATCTAATAATGCTCATTTTACCTCAGATTCTAGATCTTTCCATTTTGATTTGAGAGGTTCTATATAAAATAAATGAAATGTATGACAGGTGTTGGGAACAATATTGGTAGGGTCACATTACAGGTTTTCAAGTCTGTTTGTAAAGATAAATAATAGTAGACCAGAAGAAACAAGTATTATGATAGGTAAGATGTTTACTTACCCATAATGAAAATATCCACTATTATTAATCAATATTTACCTCATTCTATGTTTTAGTTTGATTGTCTTTAACAGAAATTAATGATTTCTGGTTTAATGGAAATTTCCAATAGAAGAACTGAGAATTTCTGCTTGCCTACAAGCTGTTCTCCAAATGTAGTCCATGTATTTGAGGTTAATGCTGATTCAGAATATCTGTTAAATACAGATCTTGTAAAAATTGGCTAAACCATACACATTCAATTTCCCTCAATATAGCAGAAATTTGAACTTCCTAAATTAATGAATTATGTGAAAAATATGAACTAATGATCTAGTACTGTAACTGTTTAACCTGAAGATGAGACTGTTTCATAGAGTGAGGAAATCTACACTTTCCAAATCAAAACCAATGAAATATACAATGGAGAAAATATAATTAACAATAGACACCACATTGTATTAATAAAACTTAATTTTCCTCAGCAGTATTTCATAAAATTTGTTCATCCATATGATATAATAAAGACAGGAAAAATTACAGATGTGTGGGATGGCACTGAACTATGTTTCAGCTGAGAAACCAATACAAAGACACATTTGAAGAGAGGATCTCTAAACTCAAATACTGGTTAAAGTGACTACATAACAAATTTTTCCTTCATCTGTCAAGGTTACGGAGTCTACTTGTGTTTCCACAGCAGAAGTCTAATGAGCAGTGAAAACGATAACATATTGTGAACCCACAGCACAGAAGCATTGATTTATAGAAGCAATAAAACACATAAAAAAAGCTATTGTTTGCTAATTCTCTTCTTTATGGTTACCAACAAATTCAGAACTTGGTGCAAGTGAACATGATATTTCTTCCATTAGAAGAACAAAGTTCAGCTGATGTCTCACAGGACTTCCTGACCTGAGGGAAGAAGTTGTTATCTCAGTTAATTGAATTCTTTGGTGGGAATCCAACTAATTAGTCTTCTATTTCCTCAGCAAAAGGAAAATAGCTCTTCTATCAGTGGATGAGAAATAGGGGGCAATGGAGGTGAGAGGATGGGATGTGTTAAAGCAGTAAGACAATCTGGAATTCTTCAGCTTTCCCTCAAAAAAATAAACCATTAAAAAAAAGCCCACTAAAAAAACCCTCTTCTGAATAATCTGAATACTCCAAGTTTATTGAAAATTGCAGATTGATTTAATGATCAAATACAGGTCTGCAAATGATAATATATACAAACCTATAACTTTGGTTCAGACATCTAACAGAATTGATAACCTGGCAAGGATGTTGCACACCAGTGTCAAGTTAGACTCCTGCCTGGATAATTGGGAAGGGTCTTTGTGCTATCATTTGCTTATACATGAAACGTTGTCAATAAAACTGTTTCAAATGAATATTGATTGTCTTTGAATAGAGTATGCTGAAAAAAAGAGGATCCTGCACAGAAGGATCTATCAGTTCACTTAACAGAAGCTTAGCATGCTGAAGAACATCTTGTATTGTTTGGATTCCATCCATCATTAAACATAAATGAGAGGAAGACTGAGATACACAAATGTGCAAATGCCACATGGATAGATATATTAAGGAATCTGTAACCATCTGGACTCAATATGGAACCTGAAATATGCCCATTTATCAAATTATAATTCCCATGCAACATACCATATCAGTATTTCAGTGCTGATTAAAAGTAAATTGTTTGGAATATATCACACTGAGTTCAGAAGCAATCATGTATACTTTTATTTATATACTATATATTCTTCAGAGATGAAGTTAGTCTCCTCCACTAGACATATGCAGCAATGATAGCCCTGGTCCTGCAAAGTACATATACTTTAATGGTTCAAGGAATTTTAGACTTATTAACTTTCATAGGACCATTCAACCAACAAAATTAAACACATGCATGAATCTTTGCAACAAAAAAAGAGTTTGAAAAAGAAGCATTTTAACACTGAACTCTATCTGAGAGAATAACTCTCAAGGAGCATGGAGATATCAAGAGGCCAGTCCTAGTTGTTCGTGACTGTCATTGAGTATTAAGAGATGAAACATAATCAGATAGACATTGCCTGATTTCTGAAACGAGGAGACTGGAACAAGCCACCTACTTTACCTATTCCTCTTGTCTCCAACTCCTCATTCTGATTGACTTTATAGATTTAAATTATTTTAAATTAAACTAATTTAATTAGTTAATTGGTTAACTAATTAAATTAAATTCATAAGCAGAATAAAATTCTATGAAAATACTGTGTACTTTACCAAGTAAGAACTGAATAATGTTTTTAGCCTAGTCTATACAATACAGTACTAACAACCTGGCACCATATATTCTGTATCATACTTGCAATATGAGCTTTGTTGGACAATATGAGACTATTGGACAAATGTCTAAAACTACACTTTGGAAGGAGATTTACGTAAGCAAAAATAAAATTTGAGAAGAAGAGAGTGAAAAGTTTTTATTGATTATAAAGTATTAAAACCTAAACAGATTTCCAACAATCTTCATGTCAGAACTATATGTAGACCAATTTCTGTATCACAATGAGATAAAGGGGTATAAATGTCAAAGTACAGACTAAATATAGTGGAACAAATGAAAAAAAGAATTTTGAAAGTGTTTATAGGCAATGAGTCTTGCAATCTCCTTCACGTACTAAAAAAAGGTAACGTGAAGGGCTGTAAGAGAAACCTAAAGAATTTGGATAGATGCTTAAAGTAAAAGATTAAGAAAAAAAAAAAAAGAGACACTATGTAAAAACTTCCTTGAAGTGAAAGGACATATAATGACAGCAACGATTTCTTTATAAGTCACGGCTCACCCAAATCATAATGATTAAAGAATGAAATCCATTCCAGGAAATGTGTTAGTGGTGGGCAGGGGCAGAGAATTGTTATTCTGAAGCAAACTTTGATTTGTATGAAAACATATACATTCCTTTCACTACAGGATTTCAGAGAATGATAGACAAATTAGCTAGACTTTCTTCTGTGGAGCTTTATATTGAAGGAGATTCTCATCACAATTTTGGACAAGGCTAGAATTTTTCTCTAGTAATGAAAATCTTCAGTGTCGGTCAAGTACTGTGTACTTAAAGAGTATCTTCTATTGACTGACAGCTTTTAAACTAATACTAAATTGCCTAAGGAACTACTGAGACATCAGACCTCACTGGGAGGCATCAAATCTCATCGTTAAGAATGCCATTTAGGAACTCCAGGGAGTTACCTTGTTCTTACTATTTAACAAATATAAGAAAGCACTGCCATATCACCATCACACAAAATAATTCTCTGAGTCCATTTAATCCTCTTTCGTCTTTAGCTTCTCGGCTTCACTAGTGACTTCTCCTTTAGGTTGTTTTTCATGGCTTTAATCTCTGTAAGCAGTAGTAATAGCTACCATGACAGACGGAGTAGCTGGGCAAGAGATTTAGACTATGAGTATTTTCTCTGCATAATCAAATAGCTGGCAATAAAATGGACTATATTTTACTCCCAATTACAACAACATAAACAAAAATTAAGTCCTTGGACTTAAATTGCCATTGATCTTCATTGGAGGATGCATCAATATGTCAATTTATTCACGAGTACTATAGCATTTGACCTTCTGTTCAGCAAAGGGTTATTACATTTCTCAAAATGCACTGTTGATCTTGACCTTTATTTTGATCTTTGACATTTTAATTTATTTTTCTATATTTATTTCCATCTGGCTACTTACATTTTAGTTAAAACTTGACTTCACTTGCTGTCACTAATTGATACACAGCTCATTTTGTCAAATAGTGTGGTCTTTTTCCCATGTATGCATTTAGAGAATACATACCATTAGGTGTCTCCAGCCTTAGTGTGATTGGCTTCAATTCTGGTTTTACTGTGTTACAGCCAAAAGGAGGTAGGTTAATATTTTTTTTGTCTCTTCCTTATCTTTATTTTTGACTTCGATGACAAGTTAGTATCAGTATACTAATTTGTCAGCTCAAATAACTATTAATGTATCGATGTCACTATAAGGACCAGGAAACAAAGTGATGAATAAACCCCCCTTGCCAATATATCAGATCCAGCTGATTAGTCTATAATTATTTTTATTATACATGCGTGTTTGTACGTCTATTTACTATACAAATATTATTTCAGACCAGCCTGCTGCATCCAATATCCAGCTCTAATGATCAATATAGGTACTCTTGTATATGCGTGTGATATGCTTAAGAAGAAGGATAACGTGATCTTTATTCTCTCTTTCATACTGTAAACCCACCCCTTCCATAAATCTACAAAACATTAAATCATATTAAGGCAATCAGAGTACCTGGACCATCTCGGGTTAATTTGTGGAGCATAGGCACTATAAGGTATTGCATTACTTCTTTCTCCTGAAAAAGAATAAATATATGCTAGCGGTTTGTTATTCAGAAGGAGAAAGTTCAAAACCAAAAATTCTGATGTGAGATTCCATCCTGTTATATTTCTTGATTATTTCCTTGTGAAAATAAATGGATTATCACATTCTAGCTTGAATATAGCTGTAATTACATTTCACACTAAATTTTTACTTTTCCAAAACCTCTGAATAATAGCAAAAACATTTCTCATTAATTGTTATTAAATAAAATATTTCAATTATCAAAAAATGAAAACTAACATGAAGATACTTTAAAACTACTTTGACACACTAGCATCAGTGGAACATCATATGAAATGGTACTGTGTGTCACACGGGTTTACACATCACTACTGTAAATATAACAAAATATGTGACGTAAACTTCTCAAAACATCTATGCTTCTACTTCGAAATAAATATCAGAACTGAAATATTTTGGAAATAAAAGAAGATAATAACAAAGAGTTCTGGTGACTTTGTTACCATTCTAATTATTACAGATTAACTGAATCATCGTTACTTTTCACTCTTATAATATAAACGTAAAAATAATCATTAATACATAAGATGACTTTATAAAATATTTCAGTGAGATTGTAACATGACACAAATTGAATAAAGTGGTAACACATCAATTTTCTTTTCTGCTCTCACCATTATATTACCTATATTTATATATGTATAAAAAACATTCTATTTTGTTTCTCAAATTACTATGCTTTTAATTTTAAAACCTAGCGCAGCTACAAAATTAGTGGAACCTGGGGAGGGGAACTGATGATGTACCTCTGACCCTTTTTATCCCCTGAAGACACACGGCTCTTTTCCAGATTTCAATTAAGTAATATTCTTCTTTCAAAATTCATGCACATATCCTATACATTTAGTCCAAACTAGGAGGGGTCATAAATAATTTCCTTTCTTATCACCTCATATCCTCTTTCATTAATTCTTTTGTATCTCAGTGATTACATTGCTTGTCTAAAGAGACAGGTTCAATTACACTCTTTATCTCAGAGGATCTGGATCTGTCTCCTCCATTACAGTGCTCAGTCCATTAAGTTCTGGGTATTTTGGAAACACTGCAAAATCCTTTTTTTAGAAATCACTTCATTTTGCATGGAATAGGTAAATATTTATTGGCCCCCAAAGAAAAAGAGGAAATAAGATGTCATACTTCAGAGAGGCGCACCCATTAGCAGGCAGAGATCTGTGTTTCCCCTCATTCCATTGATTTCACATATACATGGCATTTCATATTCAGTATTCACTTAACTTTATTGTCTTCAGCGAATTAAATTTGTGAGCTCAACCACAACAATTTCCAAATACGCAAACAGTATGCCACTGCCAACAGCACTACTGAGAGAAACTGTATCAACTATATCCAGGCCTTACATCTCAACATGTTCAAAAAGATGAAGTCCTATGCATGAATTTCTGACTGAAATGTGTTACTTCCCTGTTTCTTTTTTTCACAGTAAATATTTTGTGATAGAAGTCTAATGATCAAATTACTATCTCAAAGAAAACCACAGTGGCATAAGGTACTGATAGGTATCTTTTTCAACTGTATAGGGAGAAGCCGGACTTTAAAGAACACCCTCATCCTAGGTTATTTTTTTCCCTCAGGGCTTAGAAAATTCACATTAAAGGACAATATAGAAAGCTTGCCACAGTTTTTTAAGAAAAATGATTTTAAATTTGATGACGAAACTATTGGTAAATAATGTATTTTTTTGTTCTCTCTAAATCACTTTTCAAATATTGACTTTATCTGGAAAAGAAGTATCTCTAAAATTAGTTTCACAAGACTATCAATTGACACCGACAAGACAATGGCAGAGGTGCTCTCAAATCCTGGACAAAGAAATTATAATTATGCAATACTTACGTATGTACCCAATCTGTTCTATGGTTTTTTAAAATCTATTTCAGTTCTTTTGCTGTCACAAACGACTCTGCTGTTTTTCTTTCATCATAGCAAAGGATGTGACATATTCATCAAATGTCAGAGGCTACTGGGTAATTTTGAGGGACATATTAAACTCTTTAAGGGAGTTTAATGGCATCTTCCTTTGCTTGCTCAGTTTCTTTCTATCCTCTATTACGATCTCTTCAAGTTTCAGGCATTTTTATATCCTCTTTGCTATCCTGTAGACCTTTTACATGGTATTGCTATTGCTAGCAACAGGCTACAGGCAATGAACAGACTCTGCAAGGTCTCAGGACTAAGACTTGTCAGGCTTATTTTCTCTTAACCTTTTTTGACATACTTTGGTCACTTGGTTTATATTTAACAGCAGTTTTTCTAACTGACCAGGTGACTACGGCTAATTTGTGTAGCTTTGTATGGTACTGCCATGGCTTTACAAGACTACAGGAAAAGTAGGCCTGTTGTGACAGCACAGGCCTGGAGAAGTGAAGACAGAGGATGCAGCGTAGAGGAGCACAGCCTTGGGATGACAAGAGATGGGGTATAGGCCCTGGAACCGGAAATCTCACGGCTATCAACAACTTACAAAGTATCAGTTAAAGAAACTCAGACCTAGAGTTGGACAAAACTGATTTGAGACTAAACACAAATAAAAGCCATTATATAAAGTAAAACTTGGTTTAATGTGAAGCTATAGACCAACGAAGAACGCATAAGGTGTAAAAGCATGACAGCAGACATGTAAAAATGACCTGAGTGGATATGAAAGAAAGGAGGAAGAAGCTGTCAATACCAACATCACATTATCTCCAGTGAAGGATGCTACAGGTGGACAACTCACAATAACGCCCCTACCACCATGAGAATGAAATCACCAATCTTAAGATCCGGAAACACAGGTGAAGAATGAGCACAACACCAGGCAAAGGAGTGGAAACTAAGTGCACATATAATAGTCCTAACTTTGTTACTAGTACGGAAACTTTTTCTGAACAAAAGTGTTCTTTCTTTTTCTGCAGTAATTAGATCTGGATCTGTTGGTGAGACTGCTCAGATTTCAGTTATACCATCAATCAATTCCTGACTTTAAGTATAAGTTGTGTTTTCTCTCTGCCCGTAAACAAGATTGTGAGAGTTACATCTTGACAAAGAGGTCAGAGTAGTATCTTAATGTCTTTCAAGAACATATATTTATGAAAATTATCCTTTGAACTTTGTTCTTTGAAACTATGAGTTCTTATTTTTTTAGATCTAAACTTAAGGAATCAAATTTTACAACCGCCATTGCCACACACCTAGAATGGGTTGGACTCCATGGGCTGCACTGGACGAAGATTTGCAAGAAGAAGCTGCATTGACTTAGACCTGGAGTGAATTTGTCCCACAGGATACATTTAAATTAATCCCACTGCAATTTGTTTTAATGAACTATTCATAAAATCTTATGAACAACTTTCATAATTGCCTAGAATTTCTTTTGAAAAAATGTACATCAGTAGTTTCAAAGCACTATCTGGACTTTTTGAGTCTGTCAATATCTGTCAGAGTTTTTGCCTAGAGGGATACCAAAAAGGAACAGGAGTTAGATGGAGAACGTAAAAACCTGTCTGTCAGGTGAGGAAGAATTTATATTATTACTCTTTTTTTCTCTTTGTTCTTTTCCTTTCTATATACGTTTATCTGGCTGTGTTTTTGCAATAATTACCATAGCAATAAAAACCAGGGTTCATTCTAATGAAACTGTGAAGAGATCATGTTTTTGTTCTATCCGTTTCTGATTCCTACTAAAAGAAACAAGGTATTAATGTCAAAATAAATGCTATTCCATTTAACAAACTAAAAGTCAAAACATATTCCTACATTTCCGCAGCTCAGAATACAGCCTATTAACGCAATATGTTAAGACAAAAGTAATCAGAATAATTATAAAAAATCTTTGTGATGTTCCCTGGGGCACCGGTACCCATTAAGATCTATTTTACTAGAGTTTTACTCACCTTACTTACCTACTTACTCTATGGCAATGAGAGACAAATGAGAGTGTGATCAAGACTGCACTGAAATAATTGTTTTAGGAAAAAGTTTAAATCTTTTCAAGTTAAAGTATAATCTGTTGAAAGTTGTGTGTATTTATATCTGTAATAAGACATAAATCATAGATAATGATCTTCCTCTCAAACTCCATAGACAAATGGAAATTCATTACGAATGCTTGGAGAAAGAAAACGATCACTCCTTTTTGCTCTGTAAACTGATTTACTGATTTGTATTCTTTTGTACCTTCTAGATACTGAGGTACAACAAAAGGAAGTATTATACTGCTTGTCAAGATAGGTGATGGTCAATCAGCTAGATATTTCCATCTGAAAAAAATATTTCCAACAAAACTTTCTATACTTTTTTAAGAATCAGACGTTTGCATCTGAATTTTAACATTCACATTTAAATGTTTGAAGATAAATGTATTTTTTGCCAGTAGACTAAGAGACCCCTAAATGTTACCCTGTTGTAATGTCAACCTAAAACTGAACACACAGAGCATTAAATATTGTGGCTGGATAGACTTAGCCCCATTCATCATCAGATTAAGAAAATAAATCCAAAAGGACTCATAACTCAAAGAAGCAGAAACTGTATTATCTTTTCTCATTTTGATGTTTTTAAGAAAAAAGTCTTATTGCAGTTATTCTCTTACCTAACATCAGTCATCAATCTCTGGTTCATACAGCCATGAAAGGCATTGTGGAATTATATATGAAGGGGATGTAAATAACAAGCTTAAAAAACGTGGTTACATGGGTTTTTCAGTGCTACACTAAACCTATAAGACATTTTTTTTTCCCTCTAGTTTCTGAGCAAATTACTCATATGATCATAATGACATGTAACTGAATAATCTTTGTGGAAAAATTACACATATTGTAGCTAAAAAACCATTTTCACCTAAATCCATGTTTCCAAAATGTGTTTCCAAAAGTATGTTCCCTCATGGGACACAAATGGTAGCATAGAATATTCCAAAAGGGAACTCTGATGTTCTCCACAGCTTTATCTTATACTATAAAAATGAAAGCAAACCCAGAGGATGCTGTACTTGCAAAGAAAGCCTCGAAATGCAAGTGGTAAAGTGTTACCTAGAGAGACATTTGCCTCAGGAAGTAAAAGGCCAAATGCCATAATTCTGAGCTGTGAAATGTCCTGTTTATTTCATATGATGCAGGAACTGAGAAAGAGATTTCACAGTTCAGCATTATTAACTATTTCACTTATTCTCAAAGCATGTAATAAAGGAAAAGTATCATACTAGGAAGATTGTTTCTCACAGTGTTTGTGTCAGGGGAGAGGGGCATGATAAAGTAGAGGAAGGATGTGTGAGCTCTGGAGCCCCCAGCATAAGAAGCACATGGATGTGTTGGAGTGGGTCCAGAGGAGGGCCAAAAAGATGATCAGAGGGCTGGAGCACCTCTACTACAAGGACAGGCTAAGAGAGCTGGGGCTGTTCAGCCTAAAAGGAGAAGAGAAGGCTCCAGGGTGACCTTACAGCAGCCTTCCAGTACCTGAAGGGGACCTACAGGAAGGATGGAGAGGAACTTTTCACAAGGGTGTGTGGTGATAGGACAAGGGGGAATGGCTGTAAACTAAAAGAGGGCAGATTTAGATTAGATACTAGGAAGAAATTCTTCACCATGAGGGTGGTGAGGCACTGGAACAGGTTGCCCAGAAAAGCTGTGGCTGCCCCCTCCCTGGAAATATTCAAGGCCAGGTTGGATAGAGCTCTGAGCAACCTGGTCTAGTGGAAGTTGTCCCTGCTCATGGCAGGGGGGTTGGAACTCTATGATCTTTAAGGTCCCTTCCAACCCTTACTATTCTATGATTCTATGATTCTATGATTCTATACATTAAAATGTATAAGCTTGCAACACAAAATTATGGGATTGCAGTGGGGGCCTCATTGGCTCTCCTAACTGTAAAGGAGAGATAATAATACTTCCTTTTAAAAACTCTTTTAAGATATGCAGATGGATTTCAATAAGGGTGAGGTATGAGATAACAAGAAATAAAAATTTACTAAGTGTCTTTCTACCCCAAGAATGATGGAAATAATTCTGAAAACAACTTTTGAAAACTGTCTAAATTCAAACAAAAGCAATAAAAACCCCAGCCCTTTCAATTAAAAATACAAACACATTAATGAGCCATTTAAATAACAGCTGACAAATGTCTTCTGGTGCCAACTGTGGGTCATCTGTAGAAAGAGAACTTTTGGTGCTGGTGTTGTTAAAAACAGATACCAACAAATAGCTATGTTGTTCTGTGTCAACGAAATGTATTATAAAACTGGTAGATATAAATGAGCTGCCATACAAAGAGCCAAGATGCTTTTATCTGCTTATGTCCTAGTTTCAACTGGGATAATATTAATTTCCCTCCCAGTAGCTGCTGTGTTTTGGATTTAGTACAAGAAGAATAAAAGAATATTTTTAGTATTAGTATTTGGGGTCTTTTATCTTACCAAATTGTTTTTAATTATTTTACCTTTTGGCATTTCTCCTCCTCATCCTGCTGGGGGGGAAGGGGAAGGAGGAGTGAGTGGCTGTCTAGTGCTTGGTTTCTAGCTGTCAGGTAAAACCAGAACTTACAAATGAAATATTCAAATACATGGGTATTTATGTAATTATTTAGTTATATTTATGAACATTTTGTCTTCATCCATTTCTGTCAAATATCTTAGACTTCAAAACTGATCTTTTTGCCATTTCTACAGTACTTCTTTTCATCTGCTCAATTGGATTTCCGTCTTTTTCCTTCAGTCTCACTACTGTCTAATTTATGCTTTGAGGAAAGATATTAGGTCTGCAACACAAAGAATATTGATTCATAGTTTCAAAGAAAACAGAAAGAACTATTTCAGAAGTACTTTATCAAACCTTAAAGACAGGAAAGAGCCATTGCTATGTAGATATTACACAGAAAAATCTTATTTGCATTTGATATGGAAAAGTCTATTACACTGAAATAGATATAGGTAGAATTTCTTTTGCCTAAATTTAGATATCTGTCATGCAGTTGCCTACATGAAGACACTGTCTCTAAGCTTGATTATAATCCCTGGAGGTCTAATCAACAGAGTTTGTGCACTTTTTGATGAAATATATTTGATTAAATGCAGGTATCTATGCTAAAGTCACATGAATTTTTTGTATTTCACACTGACGTTACTGACTAGATTTTCATTGACTGTAGGAGAACAGGCACTGAGGCTCATGGTATTTGTCTAAAGTTAGACAAAATTAAACTCTCCATGTATGTATACACACATAAAAATTATGGGCGTATACACAAAAGAAAGTGCAAGAATACTGTGGGACAGCATACCCATCCTAGGCTGGCTTACGCTGAGAAACAGACCTTACAGACATCATGGTACACAGTTCAGTATGGTATAGTAAGCAGAACACATTCCTAGGATTAACAGTGAGGTTTCAGTACAGTACAAAATTATTAAAGAGAAATTAGCTTCAAAGAAAAATTACCTTCTTTCATCAGTAGATGAAGGCCAAGATGAATACATCTATCCAAATTACACACCTTCATCCACTGTCCATTCACATTTTAGCATCCTGTTAGTGATTTTTCTCAATGTCTTACTGAGTTATGGAAATACCTATAGAAGAAACAGCCTCACAAATTCAGGGATCTAGTTTCTTGTCCACAATTTTGGCATAGTGTTTAGTTGCTAAAGGGGTGGCATCTGTTGAATATTAATAGATAAATCTTGAATTTGTTCTTGTACTGTACATAGTCAACAGAGTAGAGTACTATTTTTTTTGTTAATATAAATTAAATAATAATGGAAGAGTAAATCATGGTCAACATGACAAAAAATCACCCTAGGTGTTGACATTTTTCATACACGCAGAAAGTAATTGGGCATACAGAAAAGCTAATAACTGGTTTAAAATTTTTTGTTATTAATATTTGTATTATTTTTAGAAAATAGCAGATATTGTGGTCTTTTTATTTGCCTTCTGTGTATTCAGGCTTCCGTATTAGTGGCCTCATGTTTCTCTCCTTAATCATAGGACTAGAAGTTTATATTTAAAAATGAAAGCTGATCTTCTGACACAATGAAATTATTTCAGAACCCAAGGCTTTAAGAGACGCACAAGCTTCTTTGAGATGAAGCAAAAATGTGAGGTTGGCAAAACAGCTATGTATTTCAGATCTATGGGATTTCAGTGGTTTAACATGGCTGCTTTAACTTGCTGGTATGAGAACTGATGGACTCTTAGTCTCAGAGTCTTACAGAAGCCTATGTTGTGCTATGATAAACATTTCAGTGAGAAGAATTTAGTTATCTCTCCCCAGGACCAGAGTTCACAATATTGGACTACATAGGCATCTTATGAAGAAAGGATGCCTATCTTTTCATAAGAAAATTTCAAACACGATGATTATTCAGAATATTGCCAGGTTCTTTTAGAACAAGAGGGTGGAGGGTTTAATGTCTAATGTGGATGGTTTAATTTTTAATACCAGATTTACTTATTTCAATTTATTTGACATCATACAGGATTTTGATTGAGCAGAGTGATATGGCAATGTACTTAAATCACAACGCAACTAAAAATTACACTTAGCAGAGCATACCTGTTGCAATACAAATGCAAGTCTTAGTAATGAACTCTGTAATATGCTCACTGTCATGATGCTGGGTTTCCCCCGTCTTCGGCAAGGAATATACAGCTTGAAGCCAGCTCAAGCCTATTTCTCTCTTCAAGTTATTTTATGTTGATTGGTTGTTTTTCGTAAGTTACGGTAAGTTGAGCCACACGTACCCTCCAGCTCCAATCCCAGACTTGCTGTGTCAGGAAGACTTTTGCATTCTTTTGATTAACTCGGGGTCAAACATTTACATAACCAGATGTTCCTATCAACTGATATAGCTATTTAAAAATAGTAAAGGACATCCTCTACTTCCCTTTCTGTTAAGTCTGTCTGTCTTTGCAGCAGGAGTGGTCAGTCACTCCACTCATACTTCCCTGAGCTTCATGAGCACATTGCCCTTGCCCATTGTCTCTGACATTTCTTCCTTCATAGGGTTGTAATTGATCAGTCAAAGACATAGAACCCAATAGGGAACAGAAGAAATTAACGTCTTCCTCTTTTATGGATGATGGCACCAGTCTACAGTCTCTATTACATAATGTTATCCTAAACTAGTAACTCATCATACTAGTGTTTTGAATACCATATAATATATTTTGATGAAAGTCATGTGACTTTCAAAAGATGAGGTGCCTAAGTAGCAAAATGATTTTTTTTTTTTAATCCATTCTGTTTGAGTAAAATACCTATGGTCTGCCTAAAGAGTGCTTATGCACTTAATCGCTTTGTGAATGTCAGTCTTATTGGCTTTTCTGAGAGTATCACAACTTAACAGGTTTCTGAGTCAGCCAGACACATGAAATGAAATGTGTGAGTCTGCAAGTCTTCTACAAATTAGGAAAGGTTAGCAAACTCTGACACTAGCCTTTTTGGCATATAAGCTTCGATAAGGAAATGTTTAAAATAGAGTAAGTTCAGATTTTATCTGTAAGGTATACTAATAAAAAAGTGTTTGAAAACACTCTTCCTTTTCCCCACAGTTTTCTTTCAGGATTAGTTATTTTCTTTGGTCCTCCAGTTTCAGTCCAGCAAACTTCTGTGATTAGTAGTGCTTAGGAATACCAGCTTAGTTCAGAAACTTACTGTATTAAGTCCTGTGAGAAGAACAGGAGGATGCCTGCCCTCAGATGTTTCTGTCTGTGAAGTGAAATGAGGAGTTACATCTACTGGATGGGGAATTTTATTAATACAGACAATCTGAATAGTAAAAACATAAATTAAATCAAATTTCTTGTACGCATTTATGTTTACTTCTCATACTTTCTAAACATAAGTATATTGTCATAAAAAATTGAGAGTTTTTAAAACACATCGTATGTGACTGTCATATAAAACTAATTTCTTTGAAAGAAGGAGTTATTCATATTCCACTAGAGATCAAAACAGGCTTATACATTGACTTTTCAACATATGTGTCCAATGGTTTCCACCCCCAGCTCCTCCGAGAAATTTCCTAGTTTCTCTCTTTATATAAGTATTTAGAAATCATATAATGATATAACTCTGACTAAAAGCTTTATTTCGAACTGAGTGTCTTAAGTAACTTAATGAATAATAGCCAGTATTCATTTAGTAGGTATGGAAATACTACTAGTACAATATTTTTGTGTAAAAATTAATACTTATTGAAATAAATTAAAAAGATGTATACAGGACAGGAAAAGTTGCAATTCTACTTCTTTTTCTTTAATTTTTTAAGCACTATCACTTGTCAGAAAGCCTCTGCAAAAAGAATTAAGGATCTTTTTCCCTCTTGTCCAGATTTCAACCAGGACAGAGTGAATTTTCCTCCCAGTAGCTGCTGTGTTTTGGGTTTAGTATGAGAAGAATATCGATACTGATGTTTTCAGTTGCTGCTATGAAATCAATGACTTTTTTTCTAGTTTCTCATATTAAGCTAATAAGCAGGTGTGCAGGAGCTGGGTGGGAGCATAGCCAGACAGATAGCCAAGCTGGCCAATGGAAATGTTCCATACCATAGATGCCATGCTTATGAATGGGGATTGGCCAGGGGGCAAGAATCTGCTCTTCTCGTTTCCATGAGCTTGAATCCTCTCTTGTCTACAAGTTTCAACTTTTCCGTGAGTCTGTTTTTTTTGAAGAATTTTGCGAAATTTGCAAGAAAACATGACTTCAGGGTTCCACAATCACTGCTCTTGGACTAACTGAATCTGTCATCAGGTGGTGATAAAATTGTCCTGTATATATTTTGTCTTGCATAATCATTTTATCATTATTATTATCATTAGTAGTAGTATTAGTATTCACTTTCTTGTCTTATTAAACTGTCTTTATCTCAACCCACAAGTCTGCATTTTTGTCCATTTCTTCTCCCATCCTGCTGGGGGTGAAGGGCAGGGGTGAGTGAACAGCTGTCAGGTTCTAGTTGCTGGCTGCTGGGTTAAACCACGACATCTCTCTTCTCCCAGTAAAAGGAAAGATATTTATCCCAACCAGTCCTAGAATCTTCACCTGTCTACAGTTTGTTCCTGTGCATCACACCGAAGATTTGGAAGCTTAAAATGGGATTCCCTACTCAAACGGGAACATAACCAAGTTGGACAGTACTGAAATGTCAAGGAAGTGGAGCAAATGGCCAGCTGACATAGAGACAAGCACTAGTATGTGGCCAGATGTACCTACGTATTCATTTAGGATCCCCAGGGTGCGCTTATTATTTAATATTTAGCTAAGGATTCAAGAAACTTAGTTCAAAATTATCACACTGTGTGATTCTGTGCAGGACTTTATTTCAGACAGTGCTCTCTTTTCCATGTAGAGGAGTATCCCTCCCAGGGTATTTTTTCAGTGTGTTTTTTCTTAACATAAATAATTAAAAAGTTATTAAAATGAGAAAAAATTGCTCATCATCTCATAGTTCAGGGAACCATAGGAAATGTGAGTTCAGGTGTCTCCTCCAACATGTTCGTAACATCATGTATACATGCATTTTTCTTCTCCACAAAGCCCACAATATCTTCATGGCTATAGCTAGGCAGTCTTCAGACACTTCATTTTTAGAGTTCATGTTAATCATATTTTAGGTAGAATTTTACCCTCCTTTTCAAATTATCTTTGTGGAGGAAAGGTATTTCATTTTTTATTCAGCAGTGAAGGGAGTCCAGGATGTGGGGTTTAAAAACTGTATTGTGCCAATGTAATGATTACTCAGTGTAGGTAATTATTCAAAAATGTTAATTCTTCTGTGGCAAGGACTAGCTCTGTCACAGTGGGATTCCTGATGTTTGGTGTACAGACGTGATGCCTACAGTTTAGGACATGTAAGCTACTGTTACAGTTCTGGCCATTTGACGACTATTCGTGGAGTCAGAATGGGGTCAGGAACTGCAGAGCAAACATGCTAGCCACAGAGCTGGAGACATCCCATATTTCCACAGTATAAATTCTTTACAGAAAAGGAGAGAAAACCTGAGGATGCAACAGCAGCTGGAGTCAGAAAGGGATTGTAGTTTTCCTGTACTTAATGTACAAAAATGAAGAGCAAGGGGATGGTATACTCATATCAAAATAGCATGATAAAAAGGCACATATTCTGTTTCAGATGAATCACTGCCACACAAAATATCATCACCACCTAATAAAGTGAGAGTTTAGTTAACTTATCAGCTATCACTATCTTCTCTTTCATTTTGTGGCATTCACAACAATGATTATCTTGGTAATGCACATGAAGAAATGGAATCCAACCATGAAGAAATGGAATCCAACCATATCAGCTTTACACTTCCTTACTCTGCAGTTCTGACAGAAATAAAATTGTTACGAGATTACTTTACAATTAATGCAGTCAGCAGATTTTTTTCATGATACACTTTAGAGAGTTCTGTTGAGTAAGGTGCCATTAAGACACATTTACTCTGAAAAAAATGACCCGATTTATTTTTTATTATTTCCCTTATTATGTTTAGAAGATTGTATGAATACCCTTGAACAACCATCCTGCGCTATTTCTAACAATCTGGACAAAAATGATAATGTTAGAAGACGAATAATAATGAACTATGTAAACATATTTTGCTGCCAAAATGTATGTAGTAAAAAGTCTTATACCAAGGTATTTCCTAACAGGGTAATAAGCCCATACACCTGTGATCTTCATTCCTGAAAGCTCTTTATCCAACCAACAGTATAACTAAGAAACACAGAGTCATAGAATCATAGAATGATTTAGGTTGGAAAAGACCTTTAAGATCATCAAGTCCAACTGTAAACACAACACTGCCAAGACCACCACTAAACCATGTCCCTAAGCACCACATCTACATGTCTTTTAAATACCCCCCACAGATGCTGACTCAACCACTTCCCTGGGCAGCTTGTTTCAGTGCTTTATAACACTTTCAGTGAAGAAATTTTTCCTAATATCCAATGTAAATCTCCTCTAGCATAACTTGAGGCCGTTTCCTCTTGTCCTGGATGCCTCATGCATCACTGGATCCAATACTGACATCCATAAGCTACAAGCTGTTATAAGGCACTTTTCCCCATAAATTGTTATCACTAATACAATGATCTTGATTGCCCATTGTGAAAGAAAAAATAAAAAATTATCAGAGAAAATAAAAAATGAAGAAAAGTAACGTATAAACAGTTCAATGAAATATAGCTCCAAAATAATCATCAACGTGGCACCCAAAAGAAGCAGCTGACTGATCATAAGAAGACCTTTTGTCTTACAGTTTTGAGACTATAGTGGTTAGCAGACACATCTTCAGAGGCACCTTTTCAAAGGGCAACCATCTAATAGTACAATTTCTGTTCACTTTGATGTGGTTGTTAATATACAGATTCAAGTCATTTAACATTAAATAAAACAGAGTAGGTTATAAAATCCTTACTAACAAAATCATAACAATTCAGTGACAACAAATTTTCAACACATTATAGTGAAATAAAGGCTGAAGAAGAAAAACTTAAGAGGAAGAACGAGAACAAAAAGAGATATAAAGCAATCTGATTTGCAATAGATCTCTTTCAAGCATGATGTTCTCACTAGGACAGAGATGTTGTTTGACAGTGCAGGAAATGAAGAAGCACATAAATGTTGGATGTACTAAAAATTCAAAGTACATTACAAGTTGCATTTCATCTGCATTACATGGGTAGTGATGTAGAAGATGTGATTCACTAACAACAAGAAGTGGCAGAGACAAAGATGTCCTTGAAAATGCCCTGAGTATTCCAGATGAACTTTTATTTCTAGGAAATAATACAGTTTATGAAACATTTGTCTTCAGGCAAGACAGGCAAAAGGAGACGAAACACTGACCAGCTTTCCTGCCAGATTGTGCCATTTCGCATGCATGTGAGAATGTACTGAGCTGGACCCTTCAAACAAAATGTAAATTGTGTGCCATTACTTATTATCCAGGCTCTGAGCAAGCTCTCTGCAAGCCAGAACTTATGGCTGACAGATTTTTGAACACGAAATGAGTAGCAGTACCAGCAGAAATACAGACTCAACACAGGAAAAATTATGTGCGATTTATTAGTATACCAAAGGAAAACATATTCCCAGAATCATATTCCCAGAAAGCCAAGCCTCAAGAAATAGTATGGATTTTGAGATACTTACAGAAGCTGAAGCAGATATCCTACATTTGAAAAGATATTCCTCTTACAGAGCTTTGCTAAGAGTAAACACAGCAACACAAAAATACCTTATGGAGCTCATTCTGTCTCCAGTCAAAATCACAGAGGAGTATAGAAGAGATGCCATAGCAAACTTGAAAAAATATGAATAATTTAATCAAGAAGTATGGTAGTAAATGATACAGTTTCAGAGGAAACAAAATACATTATGCAAATCTCTCTGAAATGCAAAGAAATACAAGTGGAAAGTAAAAGATATAAACAGGGAGAAATACTCAAGAAACACCCATGTTATTTGGAATCTAATTTTGCAAGAGAAGAAATCACAAAAAATAACTGTAAAAAAAAAAAAGAAACCAAAAATCTGAAAGCTGGAATATGTTACATGAAAACAGATTTAAGATTTCAGGAAACTAGAGATTGAAAACACACAGGATGCACAGGAGTAAATGGAAGGATTTGCAAAAAAACAAAGAACATAAAGGTCTGGCAGATCAGAGTGTAAGAAAGGACGCATTGTCAAAAATAGATCAGAAAACAAAACACTTCTCATACTGCCAGCAGAAATCTAAATATGCATTGATAGTAAAGACAAGGAGATAAATAGAGCCTAACCTGTTATTCTGAATGTTCCAAGGATTCCAGAAAAGAAGACGAGGTGATTTGTAAGGAAGAGGGAAAACAGCAAAAAGTTTACAGAATTTAGGAGGTTCAAAAAGAAAAATTAGTTTATCTTTTAGCAATTCACTAGAATTATTAAAATCAACTGCAATCTTATTTCAGAGAACAAAGGAAGCTGGGCCACTGGGACAGGATATGGTTTCTTCGTCTGAAGAATATGTCAGTGCAGAGTAGCAAAGATGTCCACGTAATTAGAACAGTACGTGTAACTAATAGAATTTATTTTATACAAAATTCACAGATTTATGACATGGAACAAGATATGATAACATAATAATGCTGTTTGATATGTCAAGCATTCTCATCAGAAAAAAAAAGCTTCTATGTCATTTGTGTCATCTTACTTTCCATGCCAGAACCCTGAAGGCATCAGCAGACCTTACAGGCCCTGCCTGGTCTCCCCAGAGGCTCCACCAACTCCTGGGCCCATGACCCCACTTCATCCCCCCAGGACTGTGAGTGCTTGCCCCAGTGATGCTGCAGCTGCGCCGGGCTCCAGCTCCCCCACAGCTTTGCCGTGCCTGCCCTACCTGTAGGCCCACATCCCCGCTCTCTCTTGGGCTGCCCTCAGCCCCGAGGAAGGGCTGGATTTACCATGGCAGCCCCTGGCTGGGACAGAGGGACAGGCCTGCTGCAAAGCTGTGGTCGTGGCCTTGCTGGACTTCTCAATGACATGATAGGACTCAGCCGCCAAGAGGAGTTAACAAAGGAAGCAACTGACTTGTGCTTATCTTGTCAGACAGAAGAAAAGGGGGATAGCCTACCATTGTAAATCAAGTAATCTCCGGGATGTGATGGAGGCCATGCAGCCAGAGGTTGCTTAAACATTTGGCCCCCTTGAGCACATACCAAGATGCCCGCTCCATAGGGACGAGTCCCACTTGTGACAACACAACTTTCCATGCCGAGAGCAAATCAACACATAATAATTGACTTAGTCTCACCTCGCAGAAGATTTTCAAATGTATAAAAACTGACACTTGAAAACTCTCTTTAGGAGAAGGAGCCAAGAGAGAACTTTACCTGACGGATGGGTCAACAGGCCTGAACCTCTCTTCCCCCCCCAAGAAGGGACGCCTTTTTGGTAAGAGTGGCGCCTCTGACTTTGTCAGTCGTATCCCCAGGAACACATTATTAACTAAGGCGCTAAACCATTACCTTGAGCTCAACTTTTGTAGACAGTGCATTTACCAATGGCAATCCCGAATATGTAATACCTGTCGCTTGAATAAATTACCTACTGTTTCAACTTTGCAAAACTCTTTCAGTAAAAGTACTTGGAGGGGCTCCGACAGGCAAGTTGAATCTGATAAGTGGCTGCACATTTAACCCTTTAGACATAAACTGATGACCAAATCTGGGACTAGAAGTAGATCCAGCCACACCTAGACTCTCCTCTGAGAGAGAGTTTAGAAGGCAAGGGGGTCTGCTCTGAACCTCGTGACTCCCTTACCCCTTTTAAAGTGACAGAAGCCCAGGCCTGCTTCTCCTGGAGGGCCCCTTCTGGTCCTGGTTCCTGGTCCCCACGGAGCAGCCAGCCGTCACTGCTTCACTGCTCTGACAGCTCGGTCTTCAGTGCAAATTCAGTGTGTTACAGTCTCTCGTTACATGAGCCCTTGCTAATTTTTCCTGTGCTACAGCCTTAACCCTGAATCACTGAGTCAACAAAGCTGATGATGCTGATTTAGAAAGAAACTGTTTGTTTTCTGCTCGTGTGGTGCACGCTTAATCTTTTGCTTACATAAACTATTTATACTCTGCTGAAGATATAGACATTTTTTGTGAATGTCTACCACTAGAATTACTTCATTTTTACAATACTTTCCAAAATAAGTATTCCCATTTTACAGCTTAGATATGAGATGCAGTGAAATTACAGTGAAAACCACACCCAAACTTTGTGTGCCTGTGAGTGTCTCTCATATACTAGTGCCACTAACTATATGTTTCAAATCTCCCACTGACTCCAATTAGAGCCTGGAAAGCTAGAAAGTTTTGATTGTCAGATCTCAGTATCTTGAATGCAACAGTCCAAAATGTCACCATTAATGCGTTACAAAACTGAGTAAACTTTGAAGTGCTAACATCATATAAGAAAACTGAAGGTAAGAAACCATCATATAAGAAACCTGCAGACCAAATCCAAGTCCTCAGACAGATATCAGCTGCTGTAACCATGACTGAGTCTTTTCTTCATAGTTATCTGTCTTGTTCTACATACGACTTCCCACACCTACAAGAAAAGGGAACAATCTCCATCCATAGGCAATGCCATCTTCTATTTCTGTAGCTTACAAATTTCCACACAGCAAATTCCCATGTCAAACAGATCCCTGTGTGTCTACGTGGCAAAAACAAACCAAGTAGACTTCAAAAGCAACTTTTCTATAAACAATACCTACCTATATGTATATGTATGTTGTAAGCTATGTAATTTTATTGGTGAAATAAATTTGTGGGAAAATGCCAAGAGATTATTTCCAAATGTGAAAAAGATAGTTTGAAAAAAATATGTTGGTCTGACTTTTTAAATTTCTAATACCTTTTACAGGGAAATAAAAATACCTTACATCCCTTAGACAAAAATATTTCCATATTTGCTTTTGAAATATCCTTTCTAGGCCAGACTCCCCCAGAGTTTATTGTACCTATTTTCCTTCAGAATTATAAAAAACACTAAAAAATTCATTTGGACTTCCACTGATGGTCAAACAGACATACTAGACAAAGGTGATATTGTACTTAGAAACTTGGTATGGGTAGAAGGTGCACTATATATATATGCAACAAAGAATATTTTGTTTGCTTAGTTAAAAACTTAGCAATCCCATTAAAATGCAACAGTTAGTCTCGTTGCAACAGTACTTGTGGCCCAAATCAAAACATAAAAGTTTCATCAATAATCCCCTTAAAATGTTTATACAAGGTAATTATTTTTTACTGCCCCTCTGTTTTGGTGTTGGGCTCATACTTCCATTGTCCTTCTGAGTCCTGAGGCAGGCAACATCAGTCTTCTTTAAGCAGAGCAATGATGGGATGTCCAGCTAGTCAACAGTATATCATATTCTTCACAAGTACTAATTTAAAACTGTTGGTGGGGCCTCTTTCCTTCTTGATCTCGGGGTCTGTTCGGTTTTACATTTCCTTATCACTGTTTACTTCCTTCTTATTGATTTCCAGCTGACGTTTAAAAGTCGTACAGTAGCCTCTCCCAACCTCAGTTGATGTAAAATCTGATGTATCTCTTAGAATAATATTTAGTGAAACATAATTTTTCTACTAGTGCAGGAATTCCCTTAAATTAATGATAAGAATGTCACTGGACAGCACATTTAGAAGTATATTAAAGATACTGAAAAATGCAACATGGAGCATGCAATCCTGTGAGCTCTAACACCTCTATTCTGTTAAAATATTGGATCTTTAACAATTAAACCATGTGTTTTTTATTATATATTTAACAATATAGACTGTGTTTTTTGAGATGTGCTGTGACAGGGTCTCCTGCTCCCTGGAAAGAAAGCAAAACTTCTCACGTATTACTACAATCTCAAGTATATACTTAAGCAGGAGACTAATGCTTTTTCTCACTTTCTGAAATGTCCCTGCAGAGTGACTCCAAGTATCTGCATCAGGTTAACCAAGGCGATGTTGTCAGCCAGACCGGCAGCTCTACAATGAGCGTCAGCTGTCTCTAGGTCACTCTTAGCCCACAGAGGTACTTTTGTGCAAAGCCAAAACACCAATTTTGTGGTCTTAGACTTGGAGAAGAAGTGATTGCAGCTGGGTATTCTGTAAGACCAGCTTGCTTTGAAGTGAAGGGCAAGGAGCAGCTAACTATAGCTGCTTAGCTTTTGAGATAAGTCTTCTGGATTCGTATTAAAAAAGTTAACCATGGCTTTTTTCTGTCTTACAGCAAACTGAAAGTAGCTATGTTGAAAAACCCAAACAGAATCCTGATTGAAAACAGAGACTAACAAGAACAAAGCCTTAAAAAGCCAGAGTTAATGTAATATGAGTACAGAGCAATGCCTGACTCAGAAACATGCTTTTTTTCTTTAATCTTCCCAAAAATCTCTGTGATTCAGCTTTGTCAGTTGTGGGGCTTCTTTGTGCAAAAAACCATAATGTCTTTTGCTTTAAAAGATCATTTGGCTAGATTTAAATCAATAACAATTAGGCATTTAATTCAGTGAAATAGTTTTGGAAACCTCACTTGTGGATTGTCTGTAGTTTTAGAGACCATTCACAAAAATACCTCTTCTGTGGTGTTACGCTGTTCGTCAGAATTATGTCTCAGTATAGCCTCCTTAAAAACTAAATTTGATGAGATTTGTAAAAATGAGTGTGATTTTTGGCTTGAAATAAATATTCATACCTGTAGAAAGGATGAATACCTGTGTGATGTGATGAATAGGAGTAAAACTACCTAACAGTGCTTTGGGCAGAAAGTTATAATACATAATAGCCTCAGGTTTCTTCCAACTATATTATCGTATGATTCTGTGACAATAAGAAGTTATGGCAGAGATTTATGGTGACAGTGAAATGTTGGAGATGCAAAGGATGAAGACAACCTGTGGCTCAGCCATCAAAATTTCTCACCTGAGCTATGAATCTCTTAATCCATTTAGCCAGGTAAGAGGTATGGTGAACATGCAAAAACCCTTATGCTCTAACTTCTGCTTGCATGTAATTTCAGGATGCCGCAAGCCTTGAGAATAGCATTCAAAACTGACAAGTGCCTGTATGACTGCTTAATATCTTCAGAGTGAGCTGCATAGGATTTTTTTTTTTTTCCTATTTAAAGAGGCAGATTCTGAACACTGAAAGTTAGTCTCCAGGCAACCATCCAGCTCTTCAGTGGCTGGCTAGACACCACTTGAATCATGTCTCTATGTGTAGCAGTTAACATATACTGTCTGATGCAAGACAGAGATTGAAATTACAGGAATGAAAGAGGCATAGATTTCCTGGTTGAAACTAAATGATTCCATCTTGACCTGTGTTAGCGTTATCCAGTGCAACATGTGCAGATGAAAAAACACAGTGGAAGCAGTCCTACATGGTTATCTGTTTACAAATTCATATGCAAATAACTTAGTTGTAAAAACAAAAACTCTTTAGAATCACACAGACATATGTATATGTATATGTATATGCATAGGAATATATGTATATGTATATGTATATGTACATCATCTGCATGGGAGATAAATATACATGTATTTGTATAAATATATACATAGCTACAGATATAGTTCTGTAGTTAAATATATCAGAAGAGTAGAGTACAGCTTACGGCAGCAACATTCCGATGTATAACTTTGGCATTTATTTTTCACAAGATGCATCATAAAGATTGTGAAACTAGTCCGGCAGACAGTCAAATCATATTATGCCTTTAAAAAATTATGTATTATAAACCTTTCAAAGCATGCTATATCTAATGCTCACAACCACTATTTACTTATTTGTTGTCATGTACAGTATAATGCTGATTCACAAGTGGAGAAGTACTAATAGAGCAGTCCGAGGTTTAAGTCAAAATCCGTGCATGCAAGAATGTCTACATTTAAAATTCTATACGTCAAAGCTTTATTTTTTAGGGGGAGGTTGTTTGGTACCTTTGTTCTATTTTGATCTATTTGCTTTTTTTATTTTTTTAGTAATTCAATCATTCTTATACGGACAATGTAGTTGAACTTTTTTTTTAACAAGATCACAGTAATTTTGCTGTTCAGCCTATCACTGTGAAGAGAAACACGAATGATCTTACTCGAGTATTAAACACTCACAGTGCAACTGCCCAGGTCATGGAGAAAATGTATAGTGTGATATTTTGGAGTGCTAGTTGTTTTTTTCCTAGTATCTATTATAAAGGAAAAATTCTCCATATAGTTCAATGACACAATATGTTGATCTTGCCAAGATTTTTGCTGCCTAAAAAATGCTTCAAGCCCTATACCTACTGTGTCTTCTGGTCTCTCAGGTTTTGATGTCATGAGGAAGTAGTCTCCTTCCAAAACTCTGGCTACATGTGTTCCCCTCTATTGGAGTAACTTAGTGTTAGACTGTAGTTTATGCTGTGAAAACTTGTGTGTGTGACCAGATGCCAGATTTCCACAGAGTCGATGTAAAAAGAGAAAGTGCTAGAGCTCAAACTGTCAACACCTCTATTTGTGAGCAGATGCCAGGTCTCGGCAGAGTTACAACACAATAGAAAAATGCTTCAACTGTCAACACCCTGTATGGGAGCAGATGCTGGGTTTTGGCAGAGTCAAAAGTAAGAGAAGAATACAGTACTAGTACCCAGATTGCAAGGAAAGTCTGGGCTTTGCCAGAATTCACATAAAGGAATGATACAGCGTAGGATCTTTCCACTGACCAATGTGTCAGCTCATACGTTGAGAGTAAATGTCAGGAATGAGTAAGTATTTGGCAGTCTGCTCTAAAAATTTAAATCAATGGAAATTGGGAGAACAACAAAAACAAAACAAAGCAAAAAGAGTCATCTGGTTTCCCACTGTTGAATCTACTTTGTGATAGCAAGGTGTTGTTAAACAACCAACATGTATCATTGTGGCTTGTAATGGAGAGAGAGAATATGCTGAAGTATAATGACTAAAAGACAAAAACCTCTACAGTCATGTATGAGGGTGTCAGGAATCTGTGATTTAGACCACTCAAAGAACCATCACCAAAATGATCAACAAAAGTGGTTTTACTGAAATGTGGGGTTATAAAAGTGCAACTTAAAGTTTGATGGCAAGGTTCACTCTATTACTTACTTCACTAAGAATATCAACAGTGATTCAAAACTACCAAGACAGAATCAATGTTACCAGACAAAATCAAAGTTACCGATATAGAATCTTAGTGCACTATAATACAAGGCTATGCGGGCTGTCAGTCACTTAGCAAAGATCTGCTGATTGTAAGAGATGCCTCTGCCTCGCCGAGAAACCTTGAGAGGAGTCTCAGCTCAGGGAGAGATCACCACCATGCAGCCAGCTGCTTAGCAGAGAAAGCTCAAAGAAGGCTCAGTTAGGTTGTCATATTTACAGAATAAAGCGGTTGGCTTGTAGTCAAGTTGTATGCGATGGGAAAGATATACAAGACCCCTTGTACCTACAACTTTCTTTGTTCCTAGATAAATGAGTCTTGGAAAAGCCACCTGCTATTCATACGTCAATCACAGGATTGGTGTTCCAAGCTCATGTGCGTTGATGCTCACTGTTTCTTTATGGGTTTTCAAAAAACAGATTGGAACTAGTAACTTCTTGGCCCTGTTACAGCTTAGACCTTTAGCTCCTCTGGAACCAGTACCAAAGTACCACTAGTTTTGTTAAGGTTTTGCGTGCATCCATCACAGAGGAACAATGTTTTGTCCTTTAACACTAGCTTCTCCAATTACTTTTATCACCTTGTGCGCAGCTGCAACTGCGTATTTTCAGAATATCAATGCTGTTAAACGCTAAAAGGATTTTTGGGTAGTTTGATTCAGAAAGAAATATGAAAGAAATATTTTGAAGAACTCCATTCCAGCAACAAACTGAGGAAAGTTTTGATGTGCTCTTTGAGATGTCTGTGTAACTACATCTATACAAAGACCCTCAAGAAATAAAAAATGTTAATGTTATTAGTTTATATATATATACTTATTACTTACAGATTAAATGGACTGTTCTAAAAGATTATACTTTTCTTTTTTGTTTCCATCTTGGAAGGTGTAAAGTAGTGCTCAGAGACTCAGACATCATGGCACTTAACACCTAATATACATTCTGTTCCTATAGGACTGAACTCAGTTCTATATTAGGAATTTCAGCTATTAGTTACACCTTCCATTATAATTTTTCTGTTGTCAAGGTAGGCAAGAAGTTGAATGAAACTTGACTAAGCAATGAAGAATACCCATGTTGAATCCCCAAGGCTGACTCAGGAGAAGCAGATTCTTCCATTTTCACCCCACAGCAAGTGCTGACACAAATAGGGGGTAACTCTGGATGCAGTCTCTGGGACAGAGTTTGTTGAATACCTGCCAGTCACTAACATAATTAAGAGTAGCCAGTGACATAGGAAATTGAAGAACGAGCAAACTCTTTTTGTTCACTCTATGTAGGAAGCAGCTAAACATGGCATTACCCAAATGAGAAGTGGTTAGACCTGCATTTATTCTCAAGTACACCAGTTATGTCAATACAGCTTATGTCAGAGTCCAGTCAAAGCACAATGAGGAAACTTTAACTGAATACACAGAGTGTAATTTCTGCTTATTATTTGCTAACCTTAGGCAACTGGAGCCAGCACAGTCTAACTCTTCAGTCATTCATAACTCTGAAAATGTCATCTATAAGTCTGAAATTATCAAAATTTTTCTCTATTCAAGAGTAAACAAAGATCTGTGTTTTTAATTTTACTGAAGATTAATGAAAAACATAAGTTATGTAACTTTCTGGGAGTTTCTTTTAAAATAGCAGCTAATTAATACAATCAAGTCATTCAGGACTAGAATGCCAAAGATAATAGACCAGAAAAAAGATACTACAAAAAAGATAGAAAACTGTGTCAGAGCTGTAACAATAGATAAAATGTATTTAAAAAAAGAGATCTATATCCTGCTTTATTTATATATTGTATAATACTCAACCTTGAAGTCTCAAGGACCACCTAGAAAAGCTTTCTTCTGAAGTGTAATCCAAGCTTTAGCAGAATTATAGACTTATTAAAAAATAGATTAAATATTTCTAAAGCTTGTTCTAAAAATTACTTACTGATAGAACACTTTGGACTGGAAAACAGAACCATAAAACACAATCATAATTCCTATTCAGAAAAAGAATTAAAATGCGTATCAATAATGATGAAGTTTGCTTTATTTTTGATCTGTATTGAGAATTAAAATGCATACCGATAATGATGAAGTTTTCTTTATTTTTGATCTTTATTAGATAATAATAATTTCCTTAAGCATGATCTTTCTGTATTGCTACAAGTACTATACTTCTTAGTTTCTGATATGCAGTGGTAGACGGACTCTTCACTGTTCAGTGGCTGAAGTGGATATACATTTCTTTCAGATACACAAATCAATTACAATGAAAGTGTGCTTCTTTTAAAACATATATTGTACAACACAACAAATAGGACGCAATTACAGCTTGTTGTAAATGCCAACTGCTTGAAAACCAGAAAATATGCTAAACAAAAAATGGTTAATCATTATCTAATTTAAGATCCAAGGCCTCACTTCAAGCAATGAAATGTTGATGTTGATGCCTTTAAAGGCTATCAAAAAATCATTATTTAATTCATCTCTCCACTAACTCAAGATTTCTTGTCAAAAATAATTCTCTATGGTTTTCTGTGTACTGAGTTTTTAGTAGTGCAAACTTTCAGCATAATCCTTTCATAAAAGCAGCAAATTGTCCCAAAATAAGTTACGTGTCATTGTGGTTTGGGGAGGACAGTGGAGGAAATGCAAACAGAGTCTCTACTTAGATCATAATGTACTTCTTAATAATCTGACACAGGTCATGGGATTTCTTTTCTGAAACGATAAATTTTTAAATGACTATTAATTTCTATATCTGGAGGGTTAAAACACATATTTTATAAATGCAAACACCACCACCACTACCCACCTTCCCCACCAAAGACACACCAACCTTTGGTCCCCTTTACCTAACTAGGATTTTCCTGTACATTTTTCCATACTGTTCTGGATTTTAAACGGAGGAATGCACTTGTTCCAATTATGTGCTACCAAAGTACATTATTATACCACCAGATTGAGTGCTATGAAATGTCATGAAAAATACAGTAGCAATGCTTTCACTGTGATGATTGAAAAATTATTTAAAAGCCCATGTTTAGTTTGCAGAAAGTTTTGGAACATTCAGAAACATTTACTATTTAGTGAGACCTGGGATATGACTAAATGGTATTTGGGAAACTCATAAATGCAAATATGAAGAAATTACTAAATACTTCAATAAAGATTATATTACCAGTGTTTTCCACAGTAGAAGCTTCTGTATAGAATACACTGTGTATTATGAAACCCTCATTATTAATTTGGGAATATCATTCTTGTTCAAAAAGTGAGAGCATAATTTTTGAAGCCAAATAAAAGATTGCCTTCTTTTTCATATCATATAAAGATGTTGCAAGCAACAGTCTTATAAGTATATATTTTTAAATTGTATGTATACAAGACATATTTTCAAATAATTCTTGCAATTTTCTCCTTTCAAGTTATCCTAGAGCTAATGAAAATAACCACATACAGAGTTCTATTTTAAAAGAACATATACCTGAAATTTCATGCACTTACAAATCGTACTATTTGTTTGTAGACCTGATGCCTTTTCCTGATATTCAACATCAACTAATCCACTTGCATGACATTAGATAATTCCTTTTATCTCCTTGGAACTGACTTCTTGACTGTACAGCTAGTAACTGCATAGGGTCCTGCCAGGATACCCAGAGAACCCTTGCTTCAGTTGCACAAACTTGAAAATTGGCTTGGTAGGAGAACTGATGTGATTCTTCTCTGCAAAATATATAAGCAAAACTTTGGGAATCTGTGCAGCTCACACATATCAGCTTGTAATCTGCAGATCCACTTGATGAAACACATTAGGAGACAATATACACATAGGACAACATTTAGGTTTGGTGGACCAGATGCTCAGTTGTGAGTAGAAATGAGTGGAACTATTTTGTCTCCTGAACTATTTAAATAAACTATGTAAATAAATGCTTTTTTGCTAGCAAAGGCTGAGTGTTCTCACTTCTGAAAAAAAACGGGTCCTAAATGGACACTATGGTTAGAGATATTCAACAAATGAATAATTACTTGCTAAAAATTCTGTTACATCAATTAGCCATACTATCACGAAAGCAGGGGAACTTGGTAACTTTCTACCTGCTCAGGGCACCAGATGTACTGCAGTTATATGACTGACTTTTAGCTCTGTTATTGAGAAGCTGTCCTCTGCTTAAATTAGATGTTTGCTAAGTGCAGCTCTACTATAAAAAATAAAAATTTAGGATATAGCTAAGGTATTCGAGATACTAAACCAGACAGCAAAATATTCAGACATTTAATAATTCTTCCCAGTATAGTAATTCTACTTTTCAGACAGCAAAGGGCTTGTCCAAACATTCAGAATAATTTAATAATTAACCTTACTATAAATGTTTGAACTTTTACTAACGCACTTATAGAATTCTGTGAATTAATCTGTGTTGAATCAACTACATGAAATTTATACATGTTTAACAGTTTACATGCAAATATTTTTGAGGTACTAAATAGCCACCAGGTCAATATCTAATCTAATTAAAAGTTAATTTAAATTTATGCAAAAATAGAAGGTTATCATTAGAAAATGCCTTGCTTTACAGTATGTGAGGGAAGAGAAAGAAAAAAGCAATTGTAAAAAAACCACATAACCTTACCTACAAAGTTTCAGATCAAATGTTTGCCAGGCACAGTTTTGCAGATAATTAACAGTCTATGTTAGAGAAAAAAAAGTATTTCTGTGCTGTATGTAGATGCTTCTTCACACTTCAGAAGTACTTGCTTTCTGAGGAATCTAATTAGTCTTCACAGCATTCCAGTGAAGTAAATCAGCATTATTATCACCATATGATAGATAAAGAAAGGGATACATGACAGGTCAGGTGTCACCAGATGACAGGTGATTTAACCAACATCAAAGGGATAGATGACAGATCAGGTGTCACCAGATGACAGGTGATTTAGCCAACATCATAGAGGAATTTTGCAGTGAACTTATAACCACATGATTAACTTCTGCACTTTTGAATTCCAAACAGATGTCTGTGGCAAAACCAACTTTCTTTCAAAACTGTGGTGAAGACTATTGCCGTTGCGTTTCTCAGAATTATACTGTCATTTTTTTCAGTTCTATTTCATATTACTTTTTTCCTCTCTACACTTATGGCTACAGAATCACAGAATCACAGAATAGTAGGGGTTGGAAGGGACCTCTGTGGGTCATCTAGTCCAACCCCCCTGCCAAAGCAGGGTCACCTACAGTAGGCTGCACAGGATCTTGTCCAGGCGG